>Ga0209589_1000048_pt1 | contig 117834 bp, 55 predicted proteins | sample CowpeawhiteBW_FD_187525 | JGI IMG/M metagenome (GOLD analysis project Ga0209589, IMG submission 187525) | Root nodule microbial communities of legume samples collected from California USA - Cow pea white BW (SPAdes) (version 2) | ecosystem: Host-associated > Plants > Roots > Nodule | place...
TTTTATTTTTTTTTATTTTTTTTTTCGTGTTCTTTTCTTGACCTTTTCCTAAATTTTTTTCTAAACCTCAATTTTCAAAATCTAATCATACCTCATTGTAATAAGGAGTTAGAGAACATTTTTGTCTTATCACAAACGACATTATATCTCAAACTTGTTTTTTTGTAACTTTTACTTAACAGCATATTTTTCTCAAGTTAAAAAGATTATTTTTCTTCTTCTGGTCTTTTAAAATCATTATTTGTTTATAAATTTAAAGGGTTAAATATGTTTTTGATCCCTCAAGTTTCAGTGAAATTTACAATTAGTTCCTCATCGAAACTTTTGACCAATTTGGTCCTTCATCTTTAAAAATGTGTGGATTTAATCCTTTTAATCAAATTTTGTTAAGTTTATCTAACGTTTCAAGCGCATTTCATGATAGTATTTGAATGTTTACATCGTTTGAACAATTTTCGCTTCAATGTTAATTCAAATATTATCATAAAACGCGTTTGGAACTTCAAATAAACGTAACAAAATTTGATTAAAAGGACTACATCCACACACTTTTAAAGATGAAGAACTAAATTGGTCAAAAGTTTCGATGAGGGACTAATTGCAAATTTCACTGAATCTTGAGGGACCAAAAACATATTTAACCCAAATTTAAATTTAATATTATTTCTTATATATATGATTGATTTATAATTTTAGTTAAATGAGTTATATTATTGAGATTGATTGAATTTGTATTTTATACGAAAATGATTGTCAAGATTGATGAGAATGTATGAATTTGTGATAACATATGTGGGATTATATGTGAATTGTTGTTAGATTTATGTATTGAGTATTGTCGTCTATGTTGTAACAGGTATTGCCTAGCTTCACTGATGGTTTAACCCACATAGACTAAGATATTCGGTGGTGAGAAACTAAGGGAGAAGTTTTTATACAACATGACATAAGTAGATGTGTGACATGGGTTATAATGAACTTACCTTAATTTCATGATTTGTGGGTTCCCTTGTAAATCCATATCTTGGATTGGATCAAATGTCAGTCTCTAATAGGACTTACTTAATAAGTGTCTTCCAAAAGGCGTTAGTTGATACTCTACTTATTGAATAACCTTGATGAATAGATTCATATTGTCTATGTGATTATTGTATATTAAATTTTAAATGCAAATGAATTGTTGGGACTTCTTAATTAAAATGTATCATTTTATATATTTTTTCTTAAGATAATTTTTTTTTTCAATAATTGAAGTTTGCCACTATAAGAAAATATCTCATTAATAACCAATTTTAGTGACCAAAAGTTGTTAGTCACTATAGTGACAAATTTAGATACCAATTTAAAAAATATAAAAGTTATTGGTTATTAAAATAGTCACTATTATGAATAAAAAATTGTAAATGGTCGCTAAATTAGTTTCTAAAATTTAGCTTTTCTACAACAGATTGCTTTTCCTTTGTCACAAAGTTGGCTTATACTTATCAAATTGTGCTTTAACCCTTCAACTAGAAGGACGTTGTGGATGTTGAATGAGGCTTCCTTGCTTATAACTCCACTTCCAAGTATCCTTCCTTTGTTATTGTCACCATAAGTCACAAAGCCTTCATCCTTTAGCTCCATCTTTGCAAACTTGGACTTGTCACCCGTCATATGCCTCGAGTAGTCACTATCTAGGTACCATAGGTCTTTCTTTTCATGTTTTATGACCTGCAAAACAACATAGCATTACATGGTACCCTTTGATAGTGTTAGATATTGTTTAGATATTGTTTGATATTATTAAGATATTGTTAGATATTGTTAATCACAATATCAAACAATATCTCCTATTTACTCTATTTATTTTCAGTTACTCTTTTTAATTGTACCTCTCTCTATTATAAATAGATTATCCTATGTGTGGTTTATACACAAGGGAGATTAATCTTAATCCCTATTTTCTTTATTCTCAACAGATAGTTTTGGTCCAATATGGTTATGCCTTTCTAGATCCTTTTGGGATCCATTTCATAAAGCCTTTAGGTACATCATATTTTCTAGCATAGCAATTCTTAAGCACATGACCTTTCTTCATACAATAGTTGTAAGAAATGAATGGCATATCATTTGACTCACTCGTGGAAAAGAAACTAGAGAACTTCTTAGCTTTCTTTTCAAGGATAGGATTATAACCAAGTCCAGCCTTCCCAAAAACACAATTTTGAGAGCTAAGAACAACTTTTAGGTTTGCTTTTCCTCTTGTGAACTTTGCACAAGTTTTCAAAAGATATTTCACTTGATTTTTGAAAGTCGTGCAATTTTCACAAGTTTTTTGTAGCCAATTGTTTTTCAGAACAATCGAATGAATTACTGTAAATCATTTCTAAATGTTCGAAATCAGTTTTTAAACCAGCTATTTCTAATTTCAGTTGGCTAACCCTGTTTTCCATCAAGCTATTTAGCCCTTTTAATTGATTATTCATGACTAGAATTTTGTTAGCCTCATTGTGCAACTCTTCAAAGTCATGCAACAATTGATAATAGTCATTTTTTATCTTTGGATGACAAGGAACTCACTTGGCTTGATAAGGATGATTCAAATCCAGCCATGAGGCATAGATTTGCTTCCTCACTTCCTTCTTGAGATGAACTACTTGTTGAATCATCATTGTCCTTCCAAATTATGTTGGCACGTCTTTAGTAAGTTTATGTTTTATTTTATATTTAAATAAGCTCTACACAAGACCTTTAATAAGTTTAAAATATTGTTGATAGTTTAATTTTAGGGTGTTACATTTATCACATTCAATAACATTCAACCCAATTATTAATCAAAATACAATAATATGGTGAAAGACAAACAAGTTTTAGTTTTAGCATTTAGAAGCATTTAAAAATATGTTTTTTGACCAAACATACACTGTAACTAAACCAAAAGCTTTTGGCCCAGTGAGAGTACATGCCTTCCTAGTTAGAAACTTTGAGAGTTTTAACAAAATAATTCATCCAACGAAGGAGCGACTCACCCAGTGACCAACGTTTTTGAGTTTACAATTAAAGGAATTTGGCCCAACGAGAGTTTACTCATCCAGCTACCAAACCACTAGAAGTTTTATTTAGATTCTCACTTTGTGACCAAAGCTCTCATGTTTTTAATTAAATCAATTTACCCAATGAAAGTTGGCTCACCCAACGACCTAACCACCAGGAGTTCTCTTTCAAAGCTTATCCAGCAACTAAACCTCTTGCATTTTTAGTTAATTGAATTTTTCCCAACAAGAGTTGCCTTGCCTAACAACTAAAGCTCTCAAATTTTCAATTAATTGAATTTGGTCCAACGAGATAATGACTCGCCTAGTGACTTTGTATAATTCAGAAAAATCTGCAGAATATATCAAGTGACCAAATTAGCTCAGATGGAGTTTCCTCTTCTTTTTATTTTTTTTGCTTAACAAGAAATATTTTGTTCTAAAATAACAACAACTTGAACTAATTTGATTCAATTGAAATATTCTGACTTTTCACTACTCGGTATACAATAAATCACCAAATATTCTAAGTTCAAACAACACATAAAAATATGCATGAAATTGATTATGACCATGTCAAATCCATATCCAGATTGCCTACTCTTCAGTACTATATTAGACATTTAACAAGCTTCCCCACTTGTTAAAGCTTATTGGCTTAAACTTAAGTTCCCAAAATCTAATACTCTCATCGAATCTAAACATGTACATAGAAAAATATAATAAAATATCTGAACACACTCTAATAATCCTAGATTAATAGGGATTCACCTATGCGATATATGAATCATGTGGAAAATCCCCATTCATTCAAAGCTCTCTCGAACTAACTCAAGAGAAGACTCAAACTAACTCAAAAAAAGTTGTAAAGAGAAAATTTCTCAATAAAAAAAAAATCTATTTGAAGAGACTTATTTTTTATTTGGACTTCGATCTACAAAAAAGATAAGTAGATTTATAAAAAAATGATAAAGAAGTCAAAAAAGATTAAAAATAAAATATCAGAGATGATGTTTTCTTTAAAATGCAGTTTGAGTAATTTTTTTTTTATTTATAAGCTTTATAGTTTAATCATAAAAATTTACACTACTTTTATTTTTAGATAATACTTAGGTCTTTTCACATTATAAAATTTACTTTAAAAAAAGAAGATTTTTTTTTTTCAATACAAAGTTTATATAAGCATTTTCTTATAAATCGTTTATCTCTTTAAAAACTTGTATCTATCCTCCTTTTGTAGAGGGAACCTTATAAAAATTACAAAATAACTTTGATGCACAATTTAAATCTTTTCTATTGTCTATCTCACATGTTTTCAATCATTTATATTATGATATTTCAAAATTATTTTATAAAAATTTAATAATAATATTTTATAAATTATTTTTCATAATAAAATTTATAAGTATTTTTTAAAAAATTTAAACCAAAACTAGTAAAAAATATAGATTTTTTAATAATGTATTATTTAACTATTTTAGGAATATATCAAAATAATCATAAATGTCCCTGCTAAAGAACAAAGAAATAATTTATAAAGTCCTTTTAACGAATTTAAAAAACGTGATATGTTTTCTATTAAGCATGACTGACATTTATTTCTCGTGCATTATACAGGTATTTTTACATATTTGGATAAAATATACATTTAAAACATTAAATAATTAATTAGTAAGTAAATTATTGATTTATGCAGATATAATAAGTTAAAAATATATTTAACACATAAACAGGACAAAACAAACAAAACTTATCTTACTCTAAATGTTAATTATTAATATTTATTAATAAAGGAATTGAATCCATAACTCTTACTTTTTATATATCTCCAAACACCACTCAATCTTCTAATATTATTTTCAAATCATCAAATTCCTAATAAATTTTGTCAGATACTCTAATTGTTAGATAGCAAGAAGAATTTTTCACATGTTTTTCTAATTTATTTTACTTTCAATTAATTTTTTGTTTCTACGTACTGGTGGTCCCAATAATTTTATAGAGCAAGACACCACTTCATACATACAACCCATGTGCTCACATGAAACCTACATAAAACAAATAATCCATTAATAATAAAACAAATAATCTATTAATTTGATGATGAGATAATGTTGATGGATTTTTTTTTTAGATAAATTGTAGAAAATTCTTGTTTGAAAGATGGAAAATCTATTGCAGAATAACTCTTCAATATAAAGAAAAAAGGTTGCTCTTATAACTATTGGATATCTATTTATACTTGTTAATTTATATTTTATAGCGAAGTAGATTTTTGTAATTTAATCACAATAGCTACATATATTAACTCATGGTCATATTTTAAGATAGAAATATATAAATGTATCACCTCCACGTCAATATATCTATTTTATATTTGTTGTATTTTTAATATCTCTAAAATAAGTAAGTATAAAAAAGTTGTTAGATTAGGTTCTCTTAATAAATATTTTTTATTTTTATTTTTAAACATAAGATGTTTATGGTGAGTAGTTTACTTTTATTATATCATTTTCTAAAAGTTTTGCATAAAATTCGAAGAAGTCACTACTAAAAGTTCTTATATTATATGATAATTTTTTTACAAATTTATTAGAAAAATTTGCAAGAAAAAATATTTTCCTGTTATTTTTCTAAGAATTTTAATTGACAGGTAATTCCTTCGTGTCAATTATTTTTTACAAAATTATAAAATTCGTAAACATTTTTTATACAATTTGTTGTGAAAATTATTTTACACTAAATATTTTAAAAAATATTGGCAGTAATTTCCTACAATTTTTTTTATAAAAAAATTTATAAGTATGTCCTAAAAAAATTCAAAACAAAATTGACAAGAAATATGAATTTTTTTAATAGTGAGTGTCTCGTGTTTGTTTACTACTATTAGTAATAAGTTGTAGTATTAAGAAAAGGCAAAAATAATACATTATCTAATTTTACCCATTTTTAATTATATATATATATATATATATATTTATTTATTTATTTATTTATTGAAAAGGGTATGCAATACTTAAAGTTATATTAACAAGATAAATAAATGAATAAGTTTTAACTTTCACTTATTACTTTCAAAAAAAAATACACCCAATATATTTTATTAGATGTCAACAAATTCTTTTTAAAAAAGTAAAATAATAATAATTTGGATTGATGAAGATCTACATTTGAAAATAAAAAAATTTAAAAAATATGACACATTAATTAAATGTTAAACTTAGATTTATAAACTAATTCTCTATTTTCATGAACCAAAATTCATTGATAACGGTATACATCAAATACTATCCACATTTATAACTATAGGATTGTGTTTGACATTACAAATAAATTGAAATTTAAATATAATTGATACATAAAGTAAGTAATTGGAGTTATAATTGATTAATGATTTATAATATACTAACATATGAAAAAAATTCGATATAGATTTTTTTTCTTACACTCATATTCATTTTTTAAAGAGTTTCTTGAGAGGGATTCATTAAAGTGATATAGCACCGGTGAAATTTAGACTCAATTTATATAATAAATTAACACTATTTTTAATTCAAAACCTTATCTTGTATTAGGACGAAAGATTTTAATAATTCTAAGAAATTGAAATACATAGTATTTGAATTACTTAAAATTTTTTTTATTTCTTAAATAGTTTGTTTGAATAGAGTAATTCAAATATGTTATATTTCAATTTTAATTTTCTTGTTTGGATAAAATAATTTAATGTCTATTTTAACGAAAACTTAACTTTATCATTGAGCTTGAGTTGAGTTAGCTTGACCTTTGATCTGGGGCGACTCGTCTCGACTTTCGATCTGGTTTGACCTCAATGATTCAGCCTAGGTCGACCATCCTCGACCTTCGCCACGGGTCGGCTCAGTTGTACCTTGGGCCTAGGTCAACTCAGATCGACATTCGTCGCTGCTCGACTAGGCTCGACCTTCGGCTCGAGATGACTCGGTTTGACCTTCGGTCTGGGCCAACTCAGTTCGAACTTTGGACCGGGTCGAATCGGATCGATCTCGACATAGGCCGACTCTAGTTTACTTTGGGTTGGCCTTACTTGAGTCAACTTTGGCCTAGGCCAACTCGGCTCGACTTCACTTGAGCCTACTTGGCTCAACCATCGACCCGAGCCGACTCGACCAGCCCATCGACCCGATTCGACCTTTGACATGGGCCAACTCGGTTCGACCTTTGGCTCGAGCCAACTCGGCTCGACCTTTGGCCCGAGCCAACCTCGCTCTTTCATTAGCCTGGGTAGGCTCAACTCGACCTTCAACCTAGGTTGACTCAGTTCAACCTTTTCCCCAGGCAAACCCCGCCCAACCTTCGATCTGGGTTGACCTCGCTGGATCTTGAACCCGACCTACCCTACAAGACTTTGGGCTAACCTTACTCGATTTTGGCCGAGCCGACTTGGCTCGACCTCCATTCAGCTTGACCTTCGACTCGAACCGACCTTGCTCGAGCCAACTCGGTTCGACCTTCGATCTAGACTAACTCAACTCGACCTTTGTCCCAAGCTGACTCGGCTCGATTGTCGACTCAGGTCAACTCTACTCGACCTTCATGAGTGGAGTGAAAATGAGTTAAATTTCAAATTTCTTATACCTTTGAGGATATTTGAAGTTCTTCTATTTTATTCATTTCAAATAACTTCCAAAATTTCTTAAATTTGAATTTCTTTATAATTACTTTATTCAAACAAATCATTTTATTATAAAGAATTTTAAATTCTTCAAATAATGAATCGTTATTCTAAATTACCTCATCCAACCACAACATAGGGTAATGACTTTTTGGATCTTCTTCCTTATATGGTGCTCAATTTTCATATTTGTACTCAATGTGGGTAATGATGGCAAGAGGGCGGGGGCGAGTTTCATTATCCTATACCCCTCCCCAAAGAAAAAATACATCACCATTCTCACACTCATACCCAATGGGTATAACATTTTTATCTCATCGTCATCCCACTGGGTAATGAGTGTACACTTATACTCATGTCCGTATCCGCTTTCTTTCTATTTCAATATCTATTAATTATTTTTTTATCAATAAAAATAAAGAATCACTCCAAAGAAAACATTATATTATCAAGTATTCAATATCAAAGGAATGTATTTTTTTATTTTAATATCAAATATTTAGAAAAAATTATAATTGTATACATTTCAAATTAGAGTACCATATAAAATTTTTTGAGAACTAAAAGATTATTAAGTTTGAAAACCTTAATGACATTAAGTTATTGAATTAGTAAATAAAATGTCTTTATACAATTGTGGTAAAAAATTTACACTTATTAAAAGTAAGGCCAAATATCGAGTCGGGTTCACCGCCTTACTCGGCTAAACCATCGATCCAAGCCGACTCGGCACGTCCATTGACTCAGGCCGACTTGGCTCGACCTTTGGCTTGGGTCGACTCAACTCGACCTTTGACTTAGACCGACTCGGCTCGACCTTCGGCCTAGACTTACTCGGTTCGACCTTTAGCCTAGACTGACTCGGTTTGACCTTCAACCTAAACTGACCCAGTTCGACCTTCAGCCTAGACTGACTCGGTTCGACCTTCAGTCAGAACTAACTTGGCTCGACCTTCGGCCCATGTCAACTTGGCTTGCCTATCGATCCAGGTCGACTCAGCTTGATCTTTAACTTAGGTCGACTAGGCTCTACCTTCGACTCAAGCGAGCCTATCTCGACCCTCGGCCCGAGCCTACATGGCTTGAACTTTGGCCCGACAAACCCGACTTGACATTCGGGCCCGATTCGACCTAGTCCAACCTTTAGCAAAGGCTAAACCTGCCCGACCTTCAGCTTAGGTCGATCTTGCTCGACCTTTAGTCTAGATCAACCTTACACGACTTTGGCATGAGCTCGCTTGACTTTGCCTCGACCGACTTGGCTCAACCTCAACTCAGACTGACTCGTTTCGACCTCGGCTTGGGTTGTCCCAACTCGATCTTCGGCTTGGGCTAACCCAACTCGACCATTGTCTCAACTCGATCATCATCCCGGGCCAACTTAGCTCCACCTTCGTTTCGGATCGACTTGGCTCGACCTTTGTGCTAGGCCTAATCAACTTGAACTATGTCTCGAGTCAACTTGGCTCGACATTCGGCTCGAGCCAAGTCAGCTCAACCATTGACCCGAGCCAACTCGACACGACTTTGATGAGTGAAGTGATGGTGGAGTGAAAAAGAGTGAAATTTCAAAATTAGTATACTTTTGAGGGTATTTAAAATTCTTCTATTTTATTCATTTCAAATACCTTCCAAAATTTCTTATATTTGAATTTCTTTCTAATTACATTATCTAAAAAAAATCATTTTAGGGTAAAGAATTTTAAATTCTTCACATAAATGAATCACCCTTCTAAATTATCTCATCTAAACACGACATAAAGGTACAAAAAAATTTTAGAAAAAGGAGGTTGGATATCAATATAAGAATTTTTCTCGCAATTTGTTAGACCATCTAATCAATAAGAACACAACATAGATGAACTCATAAAAAGAAATTATATTGATTCTACAACTCCTAAGATACATGCACTACTAGAAATTCTTATATTACATGGAATTTTTCTTGTAAATTTGTTAAAAAATTTGCAAGGAAAGGCTTTTTTCTGTCATTTTTTTTCTAAGAATCTTAATTAGCAAGTAATTTCTTCGTGGATAATTATTTCTTACAAAATTATAAAATTTGCAAGTATTTCCTACAAAATTTGTTATGAAAAGTGTTTTATAGAAAATATTTTGCAAAAACAATTGTAGCAATATCTTGCAATTTTTTTTTTACAACAAAATTTGTAAGTATTTTTTACGAAAAAAATTTTAAAAACAAAATTGGCAAGGAATATGAATTTTTTTAGTAGTGATGCACTTCTTTCTTAAGTCAAACTTAAAGAGTTCCACTGATAAAAATCGATTAAAATAACTAAATCTGTGATTATTTATTTTCAGCCTCCTACGTTAAGAACTTTGATATTTTGATATTTTAAGTGTAATCCAAAGATACAGTCAACAAGATAATGTATATATATATATATATATATATATATATATATATATATATAAGAACGAAATTTCTCACAAGTGAGGATTTTCATAAAGTGAATAATCTTCTTACTTCTTGATATTTATATAGCTATATGAAAAAAGATGATTCTTAATTACACCGTAAACATAGAAACATGCAAGAATAATTCTCTTAATTTTATTTGTACATGTTTCTCTTTACAATTTACATTTTTTATTAATATTAAATTGATTCCTTAAAAGGGTCTTCTACCATTGCTCAAACAAAATGTTTCCTTATATAGAAAAAATTAACATGTTGGGTGTTAATTATGATTTGTTCCTTAATTTTGAGTAACTTAATTTTTTTTAATATATATGATTTTTTTATATAGAAACAATTTTAAAATTACAACCAAAAATATGTGATTTTAATTATCATTTGATTATATATAATGATCATAAAAATCCTATTTGCAATTACATCACCCATGATCATGTATCAAAGCACCACCTAAGCAAATGATACAAATATGTACAAGATTAGTTTACGATTCTATAATGAAATAAAGTTTTTCAAAATAAAATATAGAATTTATCATTTAGAGGAATATCAACTCTATACCATCATAGATATACAAAATTATCTATAAAACCCCAAAACACTCTTAAGCTACTCTACTACGGAGAATCTCTACCTTTATTGTTATTTGCTCCTGTGTAACATGCAATCATAAATAAGTAAGGATAAACTAGTATATTTAAAATATGTAAGAGTTTACAATAATTTCAACACTTTAACACACATACCAAATCTCAATTAAATTCAAACATTTCACCCACCATACACAATTACTTTATTGCCACTAAATCACTACTTCCGAAAGACTCGTGCATTAAGGTGGACTCAGAGACTCTTGTCATTTGGACATTCGATATACTCTAACAAAATCACCCAGGCTTTACTCGACTCAATATATTAAGTTTTCTTCATAACATAGGGTTAACTCACAATAGTTTTCCAGAATGGTTCTCTTTCACATCAATTCCTACTATAGGAACTTTTATTGACTCTCACTATCTAAATATCTTCATTTATTTGAGTTCAAATATCTAGTAGTATCGATAATCTCATCAAGGAATCATTATTCAATACACATCCTAAACCACACCAGAGAGCATTTCCTCCATGGAAATATTTCATACAAATCACATACACAACACATTCAATATATGAGTAGATTTTGGCCATTATCTAGACTCTACTTAGCCTATCACACTTTTCCTCTTTAAGAGAATCTCATTTTCCTCCCTAAAATCTTCCTTTTCAGCTAAGTGAGCTCTCTATCTCACCTAGTGAAAGCAGTTATGAGTTTTCCAAATCAACAAGCTCGCCTAATAGTCCCTCTTATTCGCTAAGCAACTACATCTAAGAGGTATCGCTCAACGAGTATTAGGGTTGCTTAGTGACAAGTTTTATGGGAGTTCTCTAGATCTTCTAAAATAAGTTTTCGCTTAGCAAGGAACTATCTTATCTAGCAACCATCCACTAGAGCAAAACACTCACATTTTCGCCCAACAAGCCCAACTCTCACCAACCAGCCTAGGTCTCGCCCAACGAGTCAAACCACCTTGAGCTCGTTGGATTCTTCAAAAATATTTTTTGTCTAGTCATAACTTTGCTTGCCAAACGACTAAGCCCATAGGATTCCTTTTAATAGACCCAATGAGTTATGGCTCAGCTTAGTGAGTGAAACATCTGAAGCTTACTGAATTTTAATTTTTACATTTTTTTTCCCAGTAATGGTTAGACTCGCCTATTGAGTCTATATAAAATTAGAAACATGACAAATACTTTGGCTTGATCAATTGTCTCTAATATGTGTTTTTTCCCTTTTTAAAGTCACAACAAGTACATATTAGTTCAAAATAGTTCAGCAATAGTTAATTCATCCCAACCACTTTATTTGTTGTCCAATTATTCTTTAAACACACATACACACATGTTCATTCAGCTCACACATAAACCGACATTTAACAAAACAACCAACAATACTCAAGCATAACCAGTAATACTACACATGATAATTCCAACAATATATCATCATCATCAATTCAGTCAAATCACAACAAACAAAGAAAACAATTTGAATATCTAGCTTCACTTTCCTTACTTGTGATCTACTAACAACATACCTCTAATGTCTCTAACGACCTCTATTCACAAAGGATACAAATATCTATCTACACATAGAAAACTCTTATCAATGCTTTAATCACGCCCTAACAATCTTAGATTCATCTTGAGCTTATAAATAACAAATGCAACATTTGCACTCACATGTGAGCAAATTTTGCTAAAATAATCAAAAGAAAAAAATATATAAATTTACTTCGTATAAGACTTTAATCGGATAAGATTGTATACTCTTCACAATAACTCTTTGACAAACTTCTATCTTCAAACAAATTGATAGATTGGTAAAAAACTTAGAGAGAGTATAGAGAAAGAAAATAAAATACTCTCTAAAGAGATACAAATTTTTTATAAAGTGAAACTCGATTAACAAATTTTTATTTATAACTTGAAATTTTTAAGAAAAATAATTAAATATCTTTTATACAAAATATTTTTACTCTTAAAAGATTTTCTAAATCGTATCTTACTACCATTAAAAGATTTTTGTAGTATATAAATGCAACTTTATTTACAGAACGTGTTAAAAAGATCATAAAGAGAATAAAAAATGATTCAAATGTCTGGTAATAGTTATAATTGTCATAACTTTATAGAGATAGTCTAGTAATTTCCAGACAAGAATTAGATTGCTTGATCTGTTCTTAACCTATCCATGACTGACTGTACTATAGTAAGAAAATAATAAAGAAAATCATAATATTCTTTTCATATTATAAAACATTCAAAGGTATGAATAAATAAAAGCTTAAATGCTTACAAGTTAGTTATGGTTTCATGCAAAAGGACCCGATAGTATTATAAAATGTATGTTTGGAACATAAAATTACCAAGTGAAAATGATTCTTGCATGGGAGAATAATTAGTAACAAATGAGCACATAAATATGAAAGTATAAATCTTAGATTTTTTTTTTTTTTCAAGTAAGCTCGTATCCAAGAAGTCATGAGCTTTGTTTTATTCCCAACACTCTAAAATTGTGAAAAATTGAGTGTATGACACTACTAGAAATTCTCATATTATATAGAATTTTTCTTGTAAATTTGTTAAAAATTTTATAAAAAAAGATTTTTTTTTGTTATTTTTTCTAAAAATTTTAATTGGTAAATAATTTCTCTGTGAGTAATATTTTTTACAAAATTATTAAATTTACAAGTATTTTTTATAAAATTTATTATGAAAAGTTTTTTATAAAATATATTTTACAAAAAAAATGATAGTAATTTCTTGCCGGCATAACAAAATTTATAAGTATTTATTATAAAAAAAATTAAAATAAAATTGATATGAATTTTTTTAGTAAGGCAAATTTAGATCTTTTGTTACAATTCAAATATTTTGAATTTTAAAAGCATATGATTTTCTACGTTGATTCCTTTCCGTTAGTTTTTTATTCACACTTACTTATAATAAAGTACTTAAATACATTAATATTTTTTAAACATTTTATTATAGTTTTAGTCTCTAAAAATCTGTTTTCTATTATCATTTTTAGTTTCTTTACTGCATTGTATTCTACTTTTTTTGTCCTGCTGGTGAGTGACGATGTGAAAGATGAAATGTCAGATGATAAGAACATGTTGTATCACATTATAGTGACGCGTTATTTTATTTGTCATGTCATCAATAGATATAAAATTTCGGAGATTGAGATTAAAACAAAAAATATCATATTAAAGAGATAAAAAGTTTTAAAAAAATCAAAAACCAAAATAGTATAATTGATAATATTATAATAATTATTTATATTTTTAATATAAAACAATTTTTCCAATTTAGTATTATTATTTGTGTGATATTTTTAAAATATTTTGTTATTCATATACAGTTTTATTAAGAATGCTTGTGTTTGTTAAATTAATTTAATATTTGTTGATTCAAATGAATAAATAGCTACAGTTTTTAAATTACCCTTATTCTTAATGAATGAAATATATGGAATGAAGAACAGTATGATTCAATTTCCTATCACTCTGATACAAAATAATTTAAAATTTATTTTAAGGAATGAAGAACATAAATAAATTTGATATAAATAAAAAGTATAAATTAATTATTTTTCAAAACATGTTTGGATAACACTATATTTCAAAATTTCACAAAAATAATAATATTAATTAAAAAAAAGTTCTATATTAAATATGTGCATATTTTATTATTTTTAGTTCTTATAATTTTTTTATCTCTATAATAAAATATTTTCATGTTTTGACCTCTTCTACTAAAATGGTGTGAGAATGTCATTCTGTTATTATGAGGTGAGTATATATCAAAATTAATACTAACTAAAGTGGAGAAAGAAACAAATAAGAAAATATAGAAAATTATTATAAAAATGATGAATTAATTTGAGAGTCACGACTTAATAAGTCTTTTGATACATAATAATGAGAGAGTCACAACTTAAAAATTATTCACTTAAGTGTTATTAAAGGATTTGCAATTTTGTTTATAAAAAATTGTATAAAAATATGCAACTTTGGCTAGAAAAATTACATATTGAATAATAATATTTTAATATATTTGTATGGAGTATTTATAGATGTAAACCTTGTCGTACTTTTATTTATATTTCTATTATTATGTGTATTTTTATTTTCACTTAAAGATATTATTTCTTAAGGTTGTCTCACGGCACATAGCATATTTTATGTATTTCATCGTTACTTTATATAGGACTATGTCATAATAGGAAACAAAATAGTAAAATTTTAAATTATAAAGACAAAAGAAGAAAACATCAAGAACCAAAATAATAAAATAATTATCTTTTAGGAACCAGAATCGTATTTGAGTATAAATTAAAATACTTTTTTTTTATTTTAAATGTTTTTATATGCTCCACTCTTTTATTAAAGTATATTAACTTAGTGCAAGTTTGGTATCAATTTTAACTGACGACAAAATTGATTTAAATACCAAAAAGTCACGTCCAAGAGAAACGATTAATTGTTGCTTTTCCATCTTATGAATCGATTCAACCACATAATCGATTTTTAAAATCAAAACCAAACACTCCCTTAGATAAATACTTAGTTGGTTTTCGTATTTATTCGAAAATTTTAAGTAAGTTTTTAATTTTGATTGGTTTTAATTGGATCATTATTTTTTAAAATATGTTATAATTAGGTCATTTTTCTTAGTACTATACTAACAACATTAAATAGGCGTCACATGTTAGTTCGTAGTTTTTTTAATCTTTTTAAAAAAAAATTAAATTAAAATTTTTTTTTTACCACGTGTTAAGTCACTATCGTACCACGTGTCAAATTATTATTGAATCTCAATTTGGTTCTTATATTTATTATTTTAATTCAATTTAGTCCTACTTTTTTAAAATTTATATTTTACATTGAACTTTATTTAAATTTTGTTTTAAAATTTTTATATGTATTTGTGTTGGCATTCTATTTCATCAAACTTTAATATTGTTTTTTTGTTTTAATATCTATTTCAAATAATTGTATATAAATTTGTATAGATTTATAAATTTAGATATCAAATATTTGTATAACATTATATATCAATAATTTCTATATAAATGTTAGAGTTGGTTTAAAAATAAAAGTTTTATAAATTTAAATGTAAAATTTCAAAAAAATTTATGGCAATTTAAAATAAATATATTTAAAAAGTTAAAAAAAATTAAATAAAGTTTAATGTAAAATATAAATTTAAGTAAAGTTAATATTATTAAAACTATTTAATAAAAATATCAACTTTAATAAAAACATCACTATAACATTTATATAAAAGTTAAATTTGATTTCAGATTTGAGAGAGATGAAATTCCTAAATTTTAAAAATATTAAGAATAAATTGAATCAAAATAACATACACATAGACCAAATTGAGATTTAGACATTGACTTGACACATGGTATAACACTGACTTTACACATGATAATAGAATTTAAAAAAATGAAAAAAAAATCACGAAGTGATATGCACATTGTCCCAACCGAACCACGAACCAAGGACAACCATACGCATCCAAGCAAGCGGCCATCAACAACCATAGGCCGCACACTCTGCACCAAGCATCCCCCTCTGCAGTATGCGACCATCAATGATCCTTCGGGCCGCATACTTTGTACTGACCATTCCTCTCTACAATATGCGGCCACCAGCGACTCTCTTGACCGCATATCTTGTACCAAACACTCCCCCCTGCAGCATGCGACCATTAGCAACCCTAGGCCACACACTCCACACCAAGCATCCCCATCTGTAGTATGCGTCCATCAATGATCCAGCAGGACGGACACTATATGCCGAACACCTCCTTAGGCAGCATACGGTCGTCAACAACTCCCCCAAACCGTCTACCTCGCACTAAAGAACTTGTACCGCAAGTAGCCCAAATCCAACCACAATCGTTTAGGTGGTCGAGCAAGTAGGAAGTATCCAACCATTTAAGATCCTTGTGACCATATACCAAGTACCGCTCACTTAGAATCCCCCCTCACGAATATGCGGTATCCAACAAACACCAGCCTACCAATATCCACGCCAACCCTCGAAGGAGCCCATGGCAATTTCTCCCTTTACCACTAAACCCAGAAATATCTAGAAAATGAATATTGGGCCAGAAAAGCCCATCAAGTAGGACCCACAGGTAAAAAGTTATAAATAATACATTATTCTATGCATTGATTACGCATTAAATATTCTCTGAAACCATTGACATCACCAACACTGACTTAGGTATCAGAGTGTCTTTTGCAGGCACACCTGCACCGTCATCGGAGCTTCATTGGCCTAAGAAGATTCACCCGACTACTCAGCACCAGAGCCGTCCAGCAGACTTGTGGAATACAACTTGGTCCCCTAAGAACATACATATTTAATGTTATATTAACAAAAATGACTTAATTGTTACATATTTTCAAAAATAGAGATTCATAGGACCGATCAAAGTTTGAGGATCTACTTTAGATTTTCAAATATATACGAAGAGTAACCGAGTATTTTACCTTTATGTTTTTTTTATTGTATGTACTTATTTCTAAGATCATATGATAAACTAAAGTCTCTTTTCTTCTTTTTCCTATTTTTGAATTATATTTTTTTACTTGTTGATTATATTATCTTGGGTATAATTATTTTTTATCTTTTCTTGTTTTTAATGAAAAATCGTAGGCAAGTCTTTAATAACAGTGTTCTTATGCATATTAGGATGGGCTTTTCTAAGTATAAACATTCATATTAACCAACATAACATACCATTACACCATGATAATTATTAATAAATATCTAAACTAGGGATGTCAAAAAATTTGTACCCACGGGTATTCGTGGATAAAACTCGCAACGGGTAGGAAACAAATATTAAAAATGGATACACGCGGTTATGAGTATTTTTTATACCTGCATGTTAATGGGGCGAGTACAGGTATAATAGTATCTGTACCCGTGGATATCCATACCCGCTAAACTTTAATTCACAAGAATACTCTCATATATATATATATATATATATATATATATATATATATATATATATATATTAGTAAAAAACATTGTGACCTAATTTTTTCTAAGGTACACATCTTGTCTTATCTTTTGTCTTCTTTCTTCCAACTTCAAGTATTGGTACGTTATCTTCTTCCAAGTACACCCCTTGACATTCTTCTCTTTCCTTTCTTTGAAATTGAGCATATACATCAAATCCTATATAGATACTGACGTTTATTGTATATTTGTTGTCAAATGATGGAATCAAAATAAGAATATTTGACACGTGGCAGTTGAGGTTTATTATTTGTTTATTTTTCAGGAATTAATCGGAGAAAGTGGACTTGTTGATCAAAGTGTCAATTAAAGAATTTTCATTGTGTTGAATGTCATTTTATATCTACTTTTATAATTATTTGGACTTGTATGAATTTGAGTTTATTTGAACTTTATTTAAAATTTATAACAGTAATGTATTTTATTTTATTTTATTTAAATTTATGATTAAATATTTATTTTTTAAATAATTTTGTAAATATTTGCGGGTACCCGTGAATACTCGCGGATATGAAAAAAATAGGCGCGTACTCGCATAACGGATACTCGACGGATATGGGTACGGGTACAGGATAGATATTTATCCAGCGGGTAAAGTACGATAAACTACTACCCGTACCCTACCCGCTCGTTGACATCCCTAATCTAAACACAAATTATATATTTAAAAATTGTTACTTGTATTAACTTATACATTCAAGTACTAATTTACTATTGTTTATTTTTATGTTATGTTATTGGCTAGAGTATCTCCATACCACTTTTGTGAAAATGACTAATTTCTATCATAAATTGAGCAATCATTAGTGAAGTTTCCTATTCCGACTAATTTTTTTTGTTCTTATTCATAATAAAACTTCAACTTAAAATCTTAATTAAAGAAAATTGGAATACCTTATTTAAAGAAAATTGAGACTAGTACCTCTCACACAACTACTTGTTGGCATCTTGCGAGTATTTACTTAATAATTTAATCGAACACCTCTTAGTTTATCATTATTATGATGAAATCTCAATATATTTAGCTAGTTATTAAAGCATTACTAATGGAAACAAGAGTTGAGTCCCTAAATATTTTAAAAGCCATTTGGAGGGAATACATGAAAAAAAATCATATATTTACTAAGGAGACGTAATGGAAGAGAGAAAAAGAAAAGTGTTGAAAGGTAGTTTGCTATAAAAAGGAAAATGTTTTTTTTTGACAATTAAATAAGTCATTTGACAACCAACTTTTAAGAATAAATGCATTTGTTAAGAAAATGAAATCGAAGTTGATGTTAAATAGATGTAAAAAAAAATTGTATTTTAAAATATTATTATTAATAAGAAAAAAATGAGTGAAAAATAAAAACAAAAACAAAAAAAAAAGTAAAGTGGAATTTACACTTTCTTTATCATTTTACAGAAGAAAGTACAAAAAAATTGTTTACAACATAATCAACTATGTTGTAACATTATGTTTTCTTACATAATTAGTTATAATTTAAAATTTTATTTCACTATTTTCATATAGATAATGAATCACATCTCCATTTCTTTCACCTTTTGAGATAATTTTTTTATTCTTTCCTTACATTATTGTTTTATTTTTTTTAAATATTAATAAACAAATAAAATAGTGATGATAATTATTATTAATAAAACTTCAAAAAAAAAATCTGTATTTATTGATTATTTTAACTCTCTATTTCTTTACAATTCAATAAGCCTTATTTTCACTTTCTCTATATTTTTAGCATTAAGATGACATTGATTGGTGCAAAATATAATCGAACCTTCCAGCTAGAAAATAAGGAACAAGTAGTGGTTTCCATAAACCCCACGTTTTTTTGTCTTTTTATGTCCTTTTCTCTCTTCAAATTGCACGTACCAATCATCCAAAAATCAATCGCAATTCATTTCATGTAAATGCATGGTCCAACCTATAGCGACTTATTGTTTTAACTTCCCTCCTCACAAAATATATTCAATTTAATATTAGAGTAATAAATGATATAAGTTAAATTCGGGATAAAAGTGCAAGAAAATGAATGATAGATTGTGAGTTTTAATTTTTCTCACTAATAAAAATTATTGGTTCTACTATGTTTAATAGTTTTATATTACTTAAAAATTAATATTTGACCGTTTAAATTTTTTTTTTCACTTTTTAAAATGTTTTATAAGAATAAAATTATGACTGATGACGTAATTTTCGAAATAGATAATATGTTGGAAACTCGGGATCAAAACAACTAATATATTAATCATTTATATTTGTCAAGTTATTTTTAAAGTTTTTGTTTGTAGTTAAATTCTACATAGATATATAAATAAATATTTTATAATCATGGGACTTACATTTATCATCTTAACTATTGTATGATAATTTTATATTTTATTTTAATATTTCCATTAAATGGAAGGTAATCATGTAAATTAATCTATATTATAAATTTTTATGTTAAAGAAATAATGTATTTAATTAACTCGCACTAAAGAAATTTGTTAAGGTCTTAATTCAATTTTGAAATTCGATTTACTTTTTTTCCATTGTCGAATTTCTGTGTGTATGGTATACGCAACTTGACGTTGGAGCCAAATTTCAATTATACCATAAAATGAATGTCTCTTGCTTTTAATTTTCTGCTTTTTGTTTTGTTTTGTTTTGTTTTTATATCTAGTGTTATCTATTTGTGTATGGTGGAATCTAACTTCTTTGTTTTTTACCGTTGAAAATTGATACATGTACTCCTTTTCCATCAAGCCCCATCTTCATGACATGTATAAATCTCCATTATTAAAGTTAGTAATCATTGTTTGTCCCATTAATGATCCTTAATTGTGGTACTTATATTTTTGGGTATAGAATTGTGATACTTGTTTATTTGAAAATGGAAATTAGCTACAATATAACTTAAACAACCATAAAGTGTTACTAATCGGTAGAATGTCATTTATTATTTGGATGTTTTGAAAAATAAGATATTATGTACAATTTTAGTAGGATGCACAATTGAATTTAGAAGTGATAAAATGGGATGATCTTAATTATTTTGATCTTTGTCAATGCTATGTTAAAAATGAGTCGGGTCGAACTTGTTAGTCACATAGAAAAAAGCCAATAATAATAATTCTTCTGTATATAATAGGTTCGGTCGGACTGACCCATTACTTTTCTTTTTAATTCTTTTAAGTTCGTTTAATTTGTTTTCAAATTTTTAATTTTTTTAACTTTTAAAATTTGTTTATATTTACATAAAAATGAATATTATAAGCATATTTAATCATATAAAATATTTTCTAAAATTTTAATTGATTCGTTAATATTTTTAAATAGGTAAATTAAAATAGTTATTTCATTTACATGTTAAATTACTCTATTATAACTAATAATTGAAATTTAATTTGTAAGTGTTAATAATTTAAATTACAATACTATTATATATTTACACCTTTAAAAAATATACTATAAAAAATTAATCTTTTTAATTATTTTTCATTTTTTATCTTTAAAAAATATGGGCTAACGGGTCGAGCTAGACAAGTCGTCAAATTGACGATCAGGCCAGAATAAACTAACGGATTGAAATCTTTAACACGACCCGTCCCTTTTAACATGGACTGAGAGGCTAGCCCATATTTTGCCACCCCTAGTTGAATTTGACTTTACACATTATTAAAGGTTTCATAAGATAATTTGAAACTTATCTAAAAAAGTTATGTAGAATAATATACTTGATTTTTCTTTTATTTTGAAGTTTTTTTTCTTCTTATATTCAAATAGGTTTTGAAAAGAATTTATAATTCTTTAAGTGAACAAAAATACCTGATGTCGAATGGATGAAAGTGCCCTTCGAGGTTATTTAAGTCATGTTACTTGTGGTTGTATTTTTAAAGGTAGTTGAGAGGAGCACATTGAAAATTAATCCTCTTACTTAAGAATTTGAATCTCTTTATAGTACTAACAGAGAAAAGGTTATTTATGTGTGATATTTTAGGCTTTTTACATTTGACATGTCAAACGTAATTGTAAAAGACGTAAATTTACATTTGGTGCATATATAAAAAATGTAAATTTACTTATGTTGCAAGAGTAACAGATGTAAATTTGTGGTCTGTTTTATTTTGTATATTTTAAAGCATGAAAAATCTCTATACAATACAATAATATATCACAAAAAGTTTCAGAATTTTTAAGTTGTATGGTGTCAAACTATGATGCACAGATACGATACGTGTATCGGATTCGATACATATCTGATACGTTGATACATTTATTTTAAAAATAATAGGATACGAAATGTGATAGATACGTGATATATGAATATTGAAAAGTGAACAATAATTCTTAAAAACATAGCAAATATATATTGTTATTGTGTGAATCCAAATTAAAACTATATATACTAAAGTTGTCGACATAAAAAATATAAATTATTGTTATCATAAAAGTACCACTACAAAAAATACCACCGCGTCTATAGATCAAACATAAATTTTGACAACTTAATTATAAAAATATCATCGCACATTTTTCACATATGATTTCTATAGGTCAGACATAAATAGAGTAACGTAATAAACATATTTTGTGTTAGTGTATGTTAAGTTTATGTCATTCAAATTATTTCTTGTGATAGCATGTGATTGATGAACTTTGGAGTATCTGACTAATTGAGTTATTATAGTTTATCGTAATGTCTAATATGAATTTTATACAACAAAATTTGAACTTTTTCTTCTCGTGTATTATCAATTTAAATTTTCTAGAAGATTAATTACTAGTAAAATTGATGGGTATTTTAAAATAATATCTAAAAATTTAGAAAAAAAAAATGGTTAATGCATTTAATCTAATATTGAATCAATTAGATAGACACTATAAATTTGATCCTTGATTTACGTAATCTTTTATTAAACTTTACATATTTTATAAAATCAAATTATTTTGAGATGATATTTTAAAAGACTAATGGACCATATCCATGGACAAAAATAATCAATGACACCGTTACTCTAATATAATGAAAGGGGAGGAAAGAAATATAGCTTAAGAAAAAGAAAGTGTTTCCAGCTTTGAATAAAAGAGACTTATACAATGAGAATAGAGTGTGGAAGCTAGATATTTAAAATGAAAGAAGTTTTTTTTTTTTTTTTGAGTAATGGATCTCGTAAGAGTTGAAGTTAATAATTAAGGAGCTTAAATTAATTTTGGTTTCTAATAATTTTTAATTTTTTCATATGGTCTCTCATTATTTTTGCTATCTTAGAGATAATATAGTTATTGTTCTACAGTTTGATTTTTTTAATAAAGTAGATAGGTTTAAAGAAGGTATAAAATATCAATGAAAAATACTAGGCCATTGAACCAATAATACCTATAAATTGACAAAGACGTAATACGATAAGGTAAATATATTTTTTGACAAGTAGTAAAGACAATCATATTGTAGAAGAAAATAACTTTGTAAACCAACAACAACATAGTATTTTCGTCCATAATACCTTTTACATTCAAAATAACCCATTAAGTTTTATATCCCAAAGAAAGTTGTCATCTAGTCTATTATATCTAAGTTGATGCCTTTACAAAGAAGATATATAATCTTATCAAATTTTCAAAAATCAAGACTTTTCACCTCTTTGGACAAAGCATCCAAATTTGTGATCTTTCCATTTTTTATCCCATCATTTATGTGTTGCACAATACCTATTATGAAGTTAAAATATCCACTCAATCTTTAATATTTTCAAAAATCTATTTTATAGGACATTCATTATCCACATCATGTTGGTTTCATGTTTTACACCGACAAAACTCCTAATATGATACATAAACGAACATGACAAAAAAGGAAAAAGATTCTTTTTTTAAGGGATGACGACAAAAGAGAAGTTAAAAGAACTTGGAGAAAAAAATTAAGAAACATAACATGATTTGTAAAATTTAGAGGCTTCTTTACTAATGTGATGAAAAATATTTTAGAAGGTTCTAAAAGTCTTTAGAAAATTGTAAAAGTTTCTAAAGTTTTACAGGAAAGAAAAATGAAGTGGGAAGATGCATATGAACTCAGACAACCTTCTCATTTATGAGAAAGTTAACCAAGTTCATGAACTTAACAACCTCATCAATAAGAGGTTGTAACTTCCTCCTCACATCATCATCATCATCACAAAATTTCAACCATATAAAGTTTCATATTTAGTTGTATTGGTTTGTCTTCGATTTTTTAATTTCTTGATTATTTCTCCTCCTACTTCTCTTATGAATCAAAGGTCATCTCCCACGTATTTTTCACACATTAGATAAATGAGAATCATTTTTTTATGTTTTTAAGTTTCTTGGGAGCTTAATATTGTAATAGATTTTTCTTTATCTTGAAGGGCTTTTAAGAATAGGTTTGTATTCATTGGTTTTATATTTAACCCCATCCTAAAAGGTGAATAAACTAACTTAAGCAATGCTTAACAAATTTTCAATATTTGGACTTTGTTGTGTTATGGGGTATTTTTAGTTGATTTGTATCTATGTTGTTTACTTCTTAAGACAAGTTGTTGTGACAAACAAGTCATATGACATTTATCTCAAAGATACACAAACATCTTAGAGATAAATAGTATGGTTTCACTAACTTCTTGTACTACAAACTAGAGGTTGTTAGTGAAAATTATGATCCTTTTTGAAAACTATAAATCAAAATTCTTTGAAGTATATAACATACAACAACCATTTCTAGATATCTATATAAGAAATTTAATGCATGTAGAAAATGTTGAGGTTGAAATTGTAGTTCATTTTCTAAAAGATTTAGATAGACTCAGAGAGAGATCTTTATTGTAAACTTTTCACTTTAAAGAAGTAATATCTCTAAAGCAATGAAAGTTTCATATTTCATGTCCATTCATTTGAGTATAAACCTTGTAACCAAACAACATCTTTTTGGTATATAGTCCAAAGTATACTTTTTCTACAGAGTCATTCTACCATGCTTACACTCAAAGAAAGTTTAAATGGTTAACTTACTCAAGTTTTATGTACTTAGTTTGGAAAGACATTGTGTACTTAGATAATTAAAAGTGAAAGTACTCATTGTAAGCTAAAAATAGTAAAAGTAATACTTGTAATATGATTTATTTTTGGAACCCTTTAGTGCTAACATTTGAGAGCTAGAAATAGTCTAGGCTGAGGTGATTCAATATAAAATCATATTATTATTGAACTTTCTAGTATATCTATATTACTTGTTAGGTTTCAAAAAGGCTTGTGAATATGTTTTATAAAATTATTATATGAAATCCTAAACACAAATCCCTTACTATACACCTAAACATGTGCCTCATTCTATGAAATCTACTATAACCACATTGAGAATTAACAGTGCTATGATCAGTTGTCTTATCACTAAAATAACAAAACTTCGATAAAAGAATCGAATGTGAAAAATAAAATCTTATAGTAAATATTTTTTTATAGAAATGAAATACAAAATTAGACATGATGAAAGGAAAAGAAAGGAATAAAGTTTGTAAATGTTTTTGTAAAAAAATACCTTTAACCTTGTTAGATGAATGGAAAATATAGTTTGAAGTGCATTATCATAAAACTACTCCTTAAAAATCTAACCAATTTTATAAAGATAAACTATTTTTTTCTTATAAAAGTATATTTAGATAAATAATCAGTTAACTATAACAAGTATTAACATATTTATTTTTAGGATAATAAGAAAAACTTTCAAACTTTATACAAAAACTTTAATTCCACTAATTTTATTTCAACTCTATTAATGATTGAACTAACCGAACATGTATTTGGTCTTTAGTATTTCTAACGTATGTTTACGTTGATATATAATTAATCTTAAATAAACTACTAAATCTTATAAAAATTAAAGTTGTCGTATCAAAATTATAGATTTTATTTTACTATACTAAAAATAAAATATATCAATACGTTGAATAGACTATATATCCAACATATGTTCATGAATATTAAATGAGTTCAAACAAAATTAATGTGTTACAATTTAATTTACTGATAATTGAACCATTTTAATTATTTTTTATATTAAAAGTGAAAAGATATTATTAATCGAACGTGCGCTAGAAAGATTTGCATGCTTTAGTTTTATTGCGGTTGTGGAAATATTTAGAAAGATATTATTTTTTATTGTGATGGAAAATCAAAGGTAGGGATTGGGCATGATTTGGAGATTGAAAAAGTGATGGACGGTGTGCAGAGTGTTATTAAAAAGGCGTGAAAAACGTGGTTTAACTGCGAGCGGTTTGAAAAGTGATTAATTGAGTGTTGCGTTTTGTATCGAAAATCTTTATTCAGTAAAGTCCAACTAATTGCTGGTCCATTCAGAAAGCCATTGCTTGAACAACCACAGCCACTATTTCAATGCTCACTATTTATCATATTTTTTTTGTGGGTCACTCCCTAACATTGATTCCTTCACCAAACAAATCAAACCAAAATCTAAGAGAACAACACCTTGCCGACAACAACATTAAAATAATGTCGATTTTAATCAATTCATACCATGTCCATTTTGTAAACGTCTCTCACGTTATCTTATTTCGATTCATCTAAACTCAAAATTCGTCATTTCTTCTTGTATACATTCCTAAATTCAATAGTGCATTCCACACTACTAAATACGGAATTGAATTAAGAAATCCAAACACAAGCACCCACCACTACCACACCCCTACCGGATAACTATGAAAGTCATAAAACAACTTCTACACGCGAGAAACAACCAAGACAAAAGATAAGAACGAAGAACAAGAAAAATATGAAGTGCAAGACCAATGTCATTTTAATTATTTATTTGAATAACATTTCAGAAGGACAAAACTGAGATTGTAAAAGTTAAGGGGTGCATTGGGTACAACAAGAAATGGCCCTGAAAATTGTGGGTTGCTTTATTTTTGTACCTTTGTTGTAAGTCCATTTACAATTGGGCCTCCATAGATTTTCTTGACTTGAACTTCTACCAATGTTTAAAGGGTTTTTCTTCCTGCACCACCAATATTCATCCCAGAAAACCTGTTTTAGAAGGTACAATGTGTTCTTTAGAGTTTGTTCTAGAAATTTTGTTCTTAAAAGCTTGTTCAAGAATATATTTAATGCGTTCTGAAAATTTGGTTGAGAAAATTCTTTTTCAAAAATTTTGTTATGGAAATTCTAGACGACTTGTTTCCAAAGATTTTTGGTAGTGGTAATCTAAAAGTCACTTCTACGAAGATAAAATTATAAGATTATGATTTTAAAAGTTATTGGGTGACGTTAGAAATTGTGGAGGTGCACAAAGTAAAAGCCTTTTGAAATGTTAAGTTTCCATTCTGTTGAATTAAAGGGTCTAAGCCGAGGAGGATAACAAATTTACTAACATTTTAAACTTTATGGCACGGCATGGTGATGAAAGCTGATATCTCATTGGTCAGGTTCCGTTTTATTCCACAGTTATTATTTTTATAATAATCAATCAAGCAATATTTAAATTCAACTGAAGATATTTGGAGATATAAGATTAGTTAGACGGTAAAATGAAAAAGGAAGGTGAAAGAGTGTATATTTTTAACTTCTTTACTAATATTTGAGGATTGATTTGATGGATTAAAAAGGAAACTAAGAAAGATGGTAAATTTAACTCTTATCATTAGGGATGACAACTCATTAGGTAGGGCATGGATTCCCACAACTTGATCCGTAATAAAAAATCTATCCGCTACTTATCTCGCTATCCATACGGGCATTCGTTTAAAAAATATTCATGTATATTTTAAAATTTGTAAATATCCACAAATATTTAAAAAATATATTTTATAAATATTTAAAATTAAATTTAAATAAAATTAAAAAAACATATAAAATAAAATATAAATTAAACTTAAATTTAAAATGAATTTAATCTAATAAAATATAAATTAAAATTAAATTGTAATTAAATTAAATTTAATAAAATATAATTTTTAATTTTTTACGAATACCATGTACTTATACGAATAGTATGATACTCACATTAATCTGTTTATAAACGTCATTACTCACAGGTAGCAAATGCTCTTGAATAATAAATACTCACAATTATCAATAAATTTTATTTAGGAATATATATATATATATATATATATATATATATATATATATATATGTGTATTTTTGCCATACTTACTTATTATTAACAATTTTTGATAAAAAAAATTATATACAATATATTGTTTAAATAATAAAATTAGATCGATTTAAATTTGAAAGAAATAAGACGAGAAGAATGATAATAATAATAAAATTTTTGGGGTGAGAACTGAAAAGTAAGAGGTGGGTAAAATAATAATTGAGAGGCAGGTGGTAAATGATGTTGTGTGATAAAGGGACAGTGTTGGAGTGTGTGGGGACCATGTCCCGTGATGGAAGAGAGTTGGGCATACACAGACATCATGTGAAGGTGCGCTTCTCCAAATGTCAACCCCCTCCATCCTCTCTCTGCCACATCACGTGAACTTTCTTATCAATATTTTATTATAACTATTAATATGAAAATATAATAACTTCATGTAGTTCATTTTTATTATGAGTTACCAAAACTTTTATTTAATTCATATTTATTTAAAGTTTTATATAATTGTAATTTAATGTGTAGATTTGAATATTTTAATTAATCTTTATTAATTTTTTTAGTTTTATAATTGTAAAATTTGTATATTTTATAGTTGAGTTTGTTCTGGCCAATTCATTTTACTTTATATAAAATAACATTATAATATTATGATTAATATACATTAATAACTAATTTTTATTTTATTTATGAAAATATGTTAAAAAACTGGATTTTCTGTCTATTATAATAATAATAATAATAATATTATTATTATTAATTATGATTTCTTTTTTAATTATTACAGGTGATGAAAATAAAAATTACGTATGTAACAACGATAATTTATTTTTATTTAACATGTTTTTCATAATAATTATATATTATTTTAGATTAATCATAATATTCTTATATATTAATCACAAAATTTTACATTTTTTATAATATCTAACAATAAAATAATATAAGAACTATATTACGTAATTAAAAAAAAAGACAGTAAAAATTTAGTTAAAAAATATAAAAATTTTAGTACAAATTATGCAACAAAAATATTTTATAAAAACTTAACTAAAAATACCTTAAGAGTTAAGTCTTACAATTCTTTTGTATTACTTTATATTATATACTTGTATTTCCCTAATATTTAATATAATAACATTATATTTATTTATAATTTTATTTTTACCTTTTATACAAAATATTCGAACATATGCTAACAGGGAGCAAATATATTTTTAGGTGACAAAAATATAAACAAAACACACATTTCATATCTTCAAGATATCTTAAATAAAAGCAAATATTGGTTTTTATATTGAAAAAGATTAACTGTATAATCAAACTACCACGCTGTTGTCATCCAGACGCATTGGTTGAATTGAAAAACAACATTTATTTCTAGCCTTCAGTTTATTGATTGCATCAACAATTAACGATTAACAAATCAAAATTTTGTACTTTAATAAGACGCTTATTTATTTAAATATTATTAGTGTAAATAAATTATATTAAAATAGGAATCCATAACTTATTTGTATTCGATCTTTACTAATGAAACAAGGATGAACTAATGTTTAAAGGAGAGAAGAGAAAGACAAACCATAAAGAAAAGTAAAATTAAATACAGTACTATTCATATTAATTTAGGTTCAAAATGCAGCCCAATATAAAATTCATAGCATTAACCACTTAATATCACAATAACACAATATTACCATATTTTTTATTCTATTTAGTCAATCCATCAACACCCACATCAAAACACACTCTAACACGTAACTCCCAAATTCAATCTCAAAATAAACTCAACATAATTTCAAGAAAAATTAACAATCTATTCAAATCATTTTTTTAATAGGAGTCTATCAACATTTTCCTTGGATACTATCTTAAGCTTGTCATATAAACACAACAAAACCTTAATAATGATCAGATTACAATTTTATGACCTTCACTTCATTTAGAACACAAAAAATAAAAAATAAATAAATCACATGTAGCCTAGAAGATTTGCATGCATCAAACATCATAGTATCCTAAAAATAACAGATTGTACTTACGTGCAAACAAAATTTACATGAACATATTGCAGAGCTTCTTGTAGAGATTGCTCTATTACTTCATTTTTTTTTAAAGGGTATAATACTTTTTTGGTCCTAATTTTTGTCAAGTTTTATTAAATAAGTCATAATTTTGTTTTTGTGTTTAAATAAGTCTCAATTTTCGTCATTGTTTAATTTAGTCATTTTTTGCTTTTACACTGTTTAAATCATTAACTACACACGTGTCACTTCGTGGTTTTTTATTTTTATTATTTTTTTAATCTTTTATAATTGTACACGTGTCAACTCACCTGTGGTCAAAGTCAATGATTTATATTGAATTTACTCTCTATATTTGTTATTTTTATTCAATTTAGTTCCAATTTTGTTTAAAATTGACCATTTTTGTTCTTGTCCAAGGTGAGACCAAATTTAATTTTTATATAAAATTTATAATGATGTGAATTTTAATATATTATATAAAAACATTTAATAAAAAATGTGAATTTTAATATAAAAATTAAATTTGATTTCAATTTGGAGATGGACAAAATTTGTTCATGTTAACAAAAATTATAACTAAATTAAACAAAACTAACGAATATAGAAACCAAATTGAATATAAAACATTCACTCTAACACGTGGCACGTTGGATTGACATGTGGACATTTAAAAAAATTTTTTAAAATTTAAAAAAAAAATTAAAAATTTAAAAAGTTAAAAAAAATACGAAATGACACATGATAATCACTATTTATGACCATTAATGATTTAAATGATATTAACAAAAAGGATCAAATTGAATAAAATTGATAAAAATTAAACACAAATAAAATTATGAGTTATTTAATAAAACTGAACAAAAATCGGGATAAAAAATATTTTAACGTTCAAAAAATTATGAAGGGTGTTATAATCTAGAAAAGGCATAGAAGAGGAATTTTGTGATCGGTACCTGTATTATGTGATAATGTTTTATTTTATCACAAAAAAGGTAAACGCCTGTGACTTTTTTTTTTTTACTATTTAGACACGTGTGTCGAAATAGAGAGAAGAATAAAATCTGTTAATAACATCTTATTAAAACTATTTATCTTTTTATACATGTATTTGGTGTTATAAATTTTTTTATTTTTGAATTTAATTTTTGGATTAAATATGAAATTTGAAATTTGTCAAATTTTAAAATTTTAGAACAATTTAGTCATTCATCTTCCGAAATACGTGAATTTAGTTCTTTTAATCAAATTTTGTTAAATTTATTTGATATTTCAAATGTGTTTTATAATAGTATTTGACTTAATATTAAAACAAAAATGTGTCAATCAGTATAACTTAAATACAATCTTGAAATGCGCACGAAACATCAAATAAACCTAACAAAATTTGATTAAAAGGATTAAATCCACGTATTTTAGAAAATGAAGGATTAAATTGATTTAAAATTTCGAAATGGACTAATTCCAAAATTCATCGAAAGTTAAGGAAACAAAAATATATTTAACCCTTAATTTTTTTTACTTTAATGTTGATAGTTAGAAATTATGATTAACATTTTTTATTGTATAAAAGTTATCAAAATAAGGATAAAAGTTTATTTTCATGATTTTGGTTACTCATCCAAATAAATGATTTTTTTTTTTGCATCCTATTATTTTTCTAAGTATCTATTTAAACAACACATAATTTCTGAGTTTTTTTAATCATAAATAAATTTTTACTTATAGGACATACTTCAAATCTAATAACTCATGTCTTTTATTATATTTTCAATGTTTGCAACATCAAAACATTGGATAAGATTGCATCATCAATTTAAAAAATAAATTATTCAGTAAAAAAAATACATCACTTTTGTATTCATTTTTTATTGGTGCAAACTTTGTTTTTTATTGTCCTCCATAATTCAACTCAGAGATATTAGAATTTCCATCTTATCAGTAGCTATACCAAAGACATTCAAATTTTGAAATGAACATTTAATATTCATTATGTCACCAAATTCCTAGACCACGTAGGTTCATGGCCATGACAAGAAGTAAAAATAATTTCTATTAACAAGAAAAAACAATTTAACTTTATAAAGTTATTTTGCAAAATGGTTGATAGCAAAAATTTGATATCAATTGTTTAGAATGCGTAGCTTCCAATGTCCTGTTCGTGGAGATTTGGAGCACGAACTGATTAAAGACTATGCACATTTGTTTCATTTTTTCATTACACTACAAAAATTAATAAATAGTAACTAATTTTAATGATAAAAAATAATGATCGATAAATTAATTTTAATGATAAAAAATAATGATCGATAAATTAAAAACTATTAGTATTTAAAATGATTTTTATAATAAATAAATGTTATAATTTGTTTGTTAATTAAACTTTTAAATTGGTCATTAATATTGACTAAGATTTTGACTAAAGTGGTTGATGTTGAGTATAGAGCTAATGGTTCTTTAGTTCAAGTGGTAGGGCTTGTGACGGAGTTTTGGTGGAATTTGTGATTTTGTGGTGCAAAATGTTGTGGTACAATTTATTGTTCAGTCATTACACTTTAAACTAGTAGTGGATAATCTTGATAATATTTGTGTTGTGAATATATATTTTCTTGTTAAGAATTTTGATAGTGTGTATTAGGAAAACATGATTCCATAATATATCTTATTTGTAGAATGTTACTTTTATTGTCAATAGTTTATAAATAAAAATTAGATTCAATTTATTGTAATTTAATGGAAGTTTCTAATAATTTATTATTTGAAGAGTCTTGTTTTCCGAAAAAAAAAAATTAATGTGTGAAGGGAAAAAAAAATTTAATACTAAGACTATGAATAACTTCAAATTACAAAAAAATTTCGTAAAAAATAGACTAAAGAAAACTAATACTAAATATTTCATAGTAAAAAGTTTTTAAAAATTCAAAGTATTTTTTAAAACACGAGAAAATTAACAAATGATAAATTTTGTCGTACCGAAAAATCTGCTTGATGAAAAATATTTTTTTCATTGATATTGTGAATGTTTTACAGAATTATAAAAGTATAAGTGATTGTAAACATGTGTCAAATATAAGTGGTCGATTCATTTTATTTAAAAAAAAAACTATTATTCATATGAAATCTAAAAGAAAACTTTTTTTCGTAAAAGTACAATTATTTCATAAATGATAAGAATTGCCAGTAATGCAAAACATTAGATGGTACAGAATAAAAACAAATTTCAATTCATAAAAAAAAAAACAAAAATCATATACACGTGTCAAGTCGTTGAAGATGCTGAAAAAGCCCAATAAAAATATGTGGTGACAAATTATAATTTTCTTGAACCACCCAACAACACCATTAATTTTATTAAAAACTATAAACTAAAAAAAATGGTATTCTGTATGATTTGATACTTAACAATAAAAATTTATTATAACTTCATTATCACTTTAATAAATTGTTAATAATATTTTATTAATTTACAATGAACATCTCACCAACAAACATCCTGATTTTTTTTTTCTTTAAAATATTAAATATCCTTCCCATCCTTAACCAATTTCATAATAATATATGTGATCATTCACGATCAGAAGTATTAAATTAAAAAATAAATAAAATTGCATGAGTGATGAAAATGATCAGAAACAGAAACTGTGGTGAGGCAGGGTCCACAGCACACAATAATTTCACTGCATCCAACTTCATCAAGTTTTTAGTTGAACAGATATCAAGTGATGAACCTTATAAAACCCTTGGTTTTTGTTGTCCCTCTGTACCACAGTTAGTCAGAGATGCTGTTCTTTCTTTGTCATGTCCCTCTGTCTCATCATTTCAATGTCTCCTTCATCATCTCACTCTAACATACCATACCACTGCACAAATGCTACCCATCACACTCTCTCACTTGTTGTGACTACTGCAACCGCTCCATGCATCTTTTCTCTCTCATCAGAGTAAAATTCATAAACTAAATAACTCGCTTTCTCTCACTCTTTTCTGTCTTCATTAGTTAATGAGAAAGATAGAGCTACCAAAAAGTAGTGCTGCAAAATTTATGGTGTGATGATGGGTGTTGAAGCCACAGCTCCAACGGTGGCACCCTTCAGATCAGACCATTGGAAGCAATTTGATGATTCGGTGAATGCCGTGGCTTTTGGGTTTGTTGCCACTGCCATCCTCATTTCTATGTTTCTTCTTCTGGCTATCTTTGAGAGGTTTCTTAGACAAAGATCAAGTGCTGCAACTCCGATAGATCTTGAACACCAAATCGACCGCGGTGGAAAGTTGGAAAATCTATCACCCAAGGTGCACTTTCGTATACTTCTACTGTAGTTCATTCAATAAAAATGTGATTTTCTCCTCTTTTTACTTTCCTCGCATGCTGTTCTGTAATGATGTAGTTATGACTTATGGCTATGGTCTTTTCTCCATGCATGTGCAACAAAGTCACCAACTTGCATACCAGTAAGTAATGATTTTAAGCATAACATATTGCTATGCTTCATTTGCACTACAGTTTTCTTGCTATGCTTCATGGTCAAGATGAAAAGGATTTTCAGTTTTCCATATGGTAAACGTATTTTTTCGTTCTTTAAAGAGTTCAAATTCAGTGGTTTTTAGGTCTGAAATATCTTCTGATGGCAGTATATCATAAATATTAGTAGTTTATTTATCTACAGCAGAAACTCTTGAAGGAAACGCTAATTATGTTATCTTTTTGCCTGTTCTTACTAGTTTGTTTATCTTATGAGGACTAAATGACAGAGAACCTTGATTTTATCCATATATAAACCTTGATGTTGTGGTCAAAAGCTTTTTTTTTGGTTTTCATGTATGTGATTGAAGTACAATGTAAAGATGGTTTAATTAAACTCTATTATTATTTGAATTGTAATGAAAGGTACTGTTTTTGTTTTATTTCTGTTCAAGTTAATTAGATGAGCATTTATGGAAGAGGTGTACTAGTGTTGATGCCTGGAGAGCAGATTCCTTCGTTCATTGCACTTCCTGTTCCTGCACCATGTCGCCGCGAACCCATGTCATGGCCTATTCAACACAGTTCATGTTTCCTTCCACCTTTAGCATCAATGGCAGACATTAATTAACCTAACAAGTAACTAGAATATGATGTGTTTCATCGTCCCTTTTGAACTGGGGCAAGAATTGAGGTCAGAAGTCATAGTTGAAATCATTTTCCTCTCTGATCAATTAGGTGATTCTACTTAGAGATATTATAGAATATGTGTATTATTAGATTTGAGCTTAGTTAGAAGCAATTAATCAACTCTAAAACTTGACTCGGATCTAACAATTTGTACATATACGATGTTAAACAATTGCATTGTAATTTCCGATGAAAGTGTCTTCCAAAAAGCATGAAATTTTGAGAAGTTACCTTTTCCAAGGAAGTTATGGTTAAAGTTAGATGCCTTTTGTGAGTTATCATGCTGAGTTGCGTGGTGCTCAAGCTGTTCATGGATTTGTTGTTTTGAGATCATTACATTACATCCTCTTTTTTCAGAGCACAATATGATTAATAGAACTGTCAAAGTTATGAGGGAAGAATAGATTTACGTTGGCTTATGATTACAAATTATTATACGAGATGAGAATTTTGTTACAAACGGATTTTAAGTTTAACTTATCTTGTACGTGAAATAAGAAATTAGTGGATAGTCTATTAGCGGTTCAAAATAACGGGTTTTAAAAAAGTTTATTAAAATAGGTTTTAACTTGGTTCTGATATCATGTTAAAAATGAATTTTAAGTCTCACTCAACCTCATAAAACCGACTTGTAACGTGAGAATTGCATCCACTTATATATTATGAATTAGTCTTATCTCTACTCGAAATGAATTCCAGTAAATTTTGGTCTATTTTACAAACTAAATATCAATAAATTTGATATAAAGCATTTTATTGATACACATTCTTTTGATCATTGACCAAGACAAAAGAAAAAAAAAAAGAGTAGAAAATAACAACACCAGACATGTTTACGTTTTAAATAGAAAAGTATTGTTTGCCACCGCCACACTAAAATAAGTTAGGTTGGTTGTTTAATGGTACACTATTTAATTTCAGTTAGTTAACTTATATAGAATTTGGCGTAGTAAAAGTATCGTAGTGTCGATTTTAATATAAAAGACAGAATAATCATCATTCAATTATTGGAGTCGATTTTAATAACTTCTTAATTAATACTAAAATATTTTTATTAGTATTTAATAGCGGTAACGATTGCAGGAAAAATCTTTTAACTTTTTTTTAAAGAAATTCAATATTTAGTGGTGATTTAAACCAAAAAAAATTTCATGCAGTGTTTAGTGGCAGGTGTAACCATAAGAAAAATCATTACTTGTTTAAAAAAATTATTCAATATTTAATGAAGGTTGTAATTGTCCGCAAAATTATAATTTTTTTAAATAAAAATAAATATAGAGAAATTAACCAAAATGCAACTAGAAAAATAAAGAAATTTATATAGAAGAAAATAAAGTAAACATATTTTCAATATCTATTACACTTAGACACATCAGAATAATAGTACACAATTTCTAATTTCTAAAACAGTCAAGAAATCTTTTGAAATGTTGATAAGCCTGGAACACTAAGGATTTGAACTATAGTTCTATATTCATTACAATAAAAATAAAACTAATGTTGTCGAGATTATTTATATAATGTAATTCCTAAAAGGTTTGATGTCATAATTAAAATCATTGTTACAAATCGTTTTTCAGCACATATATTGGTCAAGTAATTATGCTAAAGGTATCTAATAATTTCTCCTTTTTCTTTTTTAAAGAATGTTTTTCCGTTTAGGTCACTTATACAAATAATCTAGAATTTTTTTTTTAAAGTGATAAATAGGTACTTAAGAGAAAGAGTAAGATGCTTACTACTGGACTTGGATTACTCATATCATAATCCAAAACAATTCAAAAATCTAAAACAAAGTCTCCATGTTTAGTAGTTTCAAACTAGGAAAATAGAAATACAACAAGATTACTATGTTTTATCATATTAATAATACCAACTCTAGATTCAAACATAAATAAACAAGGTAAGAGTTTCAACAAAGTGAACACAAACAAGCTATAAACACTTCAAATACAAGAAGGTCTATAAAGTATTCTCAACTTTCTTCAATGATTTGTGATATACACTAAGGCGACCTTTTTTCAGGAGTATCAAGTCATCGAACATACTAAACAAAGTGTACACCAGTGCAGTAAAGACTTTCTGCCCCGGTTATTTTTCACATTTTACCTCGGGTCTAGAACCGAGGCATATTGGGGCGAGGCCAAAAGGTACACCTTTTGGCCTCGGTTATCACCCGAAGCCATAGACCCAGTTTTATGCCTCGGTTGTTTTGAAACCGGTGCCATATACACAACTTTCTGCCTCGGGTCAGTTAGGACCGAGGCCATAGGTGATAAATTTTTTTTTAATTCAAATTTTCGCAGGCTTTTGAACACATGGCCACCAATTTTCACCATGCATACTCATGAACTTCTGGAATGCGAGGTGGAGATCTGCAATACATATTTTAACATTCCCGAACAAGAGTTTAGATAAGATAAACCCCAAAACACAAAACAACATACTAAGAAATTCTAGAGGCTCACTTGTGAATAAAAGTATGGGCATTAGACCACAAGAACAGAACTGCGAGCAACAATATCAAAATGTGGCACACCAGAGTAAGAAAGTGATACTCAAGCAACTCAATCAGGACCCAAGCAGCAGTGGCTCCGCCAAGCACGCTAGCAGATATCTTCTTGTTCCTCCACTTTGTAATGAAAAGAAATCGTCTATTTCTCTTTCTCCAATGTTTCAAAAGAGAAATTTAATGAAAAACTCGATACAAAAGCCCTAAAATTTAAGAAGTAGAACGAATTACTGAAACTAAGAGTGAATGTTTGAACTCATTTGAGACAGAAACAAACCTTGGTGGCTCGAACCAGTGTCGAAACTCCTAGGAGGAGTGGTGGTGTTATTAGACATGGAAGTGTGCGAAGTGGTTGTGGTCTGGGAAGGCACGAGGGAATAAGTAGCAGGTAGCAGCAACATGATTAGGAACATTGGAAATTACGTGGGGGTTGTATAGAGTAAACGTTTAGAAGCAAGGAGAGTGAGATGGGAAGGTTGAGGTTGATACCCAAAATGTTTGCTCTAAGGGCAGTGCAGAGACACACCGCAGCCTCAAGATCAACCAAACCATTCAGGAGGGTGCAACATGAGGTAACTGGTGGTTGACCTAGGGTGGCGTTCACTAACCCGTTTAGCACATTGGCACACACTCCTAGTTTAAGTGCATCACGAGGGCATGTGGTACCAGAACCAGAACCACCAAAGCCACCTGAACCACCAGATCCACCGGAGCCACCTGAACCACTAGATCCACCGGAGCCACCTGAACCTCTGGAACCGCTTGAGCCACCGGAACCTCCTGAGCCACCGGAACCACCTGAAGGAGTTGCTTTGACAGGCTTATGCTTTGGCCTAGGGTGTGGGCCGGGGCATGTCCCACCTGCTACCTATCTCCCACTCCCCTCACGCTCGTGCACGTGCGCGTTCAGGTGTTGTTGTTGCTGGTGCTGCGGCGGCGAAGACTCGTCGACGGTAGCTGGAGGGTGTGGTGGCAGTGGGTGCAGCGGAGAGAGAGAGAGAGAGAGAGAGTGTGTGGAATTGCAGAGGCGCTGGTGCGAGGAGGAAGAAGGGTTCGCGAATTTCGAACCCTAAATAAACCCTATGGCTTCGATTGTTAGAGGAACCGAAGCCATTGACCCCCTTTTGGCACCGGGTCTCCTTGGACCGAGGCCTATACCCCTGACTTCCAGCCACTTTTTGGCTTCGGGTCCTACTGGACCGAGGCCTATACCCCTTTTTGGCACCAATTTTGAGCGAACCGGGGCCTATACCCCTCTTTGGCTTCGGGTATTTGGAGAACCGAGGCCTAAAATTTGGCTCTAATTGCAAAAATGCCACTGCGCCATTATATGCTTCGGTTCCTGGCCAACCGAGGGATATAAGGCGAGGTAAAATGGGAATTATGCACTAGTGGTAACTAAAAAAAAAGGTTAAGTCATTAAATAATGAAAGGAAAAGAAATTAGATTGTTCACAATTACAAAAGCTATAGAAAACAATAATATGTAGACAAGTAGTAGAAGAAAAGGAGACAAAAGAAAATTGATATAGAGAAAAAACGGATATTGCAATAAGCAATAAGTTTAAAAGTGCTCCTTCTTCACACTATCTAAAGATAGAGAAGAAAAAAAATAAGGGGATGTGTGTTAGATATTTTATTTTATGTTTTCAGTTTTTAATGTAGAATTGAGTTTTAATTCCACTAAAATTTATTATTTATTTGTTTCAATTTCTTTCTTTTTTAAATAGGATTAAATATTTTTTTAGTCCCTAAAGTTTCAGTGAAATTTGGAATTAATCCCTCTTCAAAAAATTTAACCAAATTAGTCATTCATCTTTAAAAATGCGTGAATTTAGTCCTTTTAACCAAATTTTGTTAAGTTTATCTAACGTTTCAAGTGCATTTCATGATAGTATTTGAATTGTTTACACCGTTTGACACATTTTCACTTTGATGTTAACTGAAATATTATAATAAAATGCGTTTAAAATGTCTAATAAACTTTACAAAATTTTATACGAAGGACTAAATTCACGCATTTATAAAGATGAAGGACTAAATTAATATAAAATTTTGAATAGGGACTAATTTCAAAATTCACTGAAACCTGAGGGACCAAAAACATATTTAAGACTTTAAAATATACATCCTAAAACCCTAAGCATTGCAAGATCACATGATAATGTAGAGTCCAAGACATACAACCTAAGAATTAATAAAATCTACATATAAACATATCACTTTTTGTTTAAAATTATTACTAAGTAATTACATATGTTCATAAACAGGAATGTCAAGGTAAATTCCAAATGAGAGAAAGGTAAAAAGGAGAAATTAAGAAAAAGGAGAATGCTCTATATAAACATCAATATGTATCAACCTGAAATTATTAATCATGCTCCATTGATACAAAATCCATGGATGGGAAAGCTGAAGTCTTATAGTTTACTTCCAATCACTAAACCTTTTGAAGTCGAGCACTAGCTAAAAAATTGATAACAGTCAAACATATTTCATACTAATATTGAAAATAAAAATAGGGAAAGCATATGTATTACAGGATGCAATAAAAGAGAAAAAAACACACCTTGATCTTACCAAGAATAATGCAATGTCAGACCATTAAATTGACGGTGCCATCGGGGAAAGTCTTAGGCATGACAACAAAATCCTAAATTAGGAGAAACAATCATATATTGAAACGAAAGTGAAATACAAAATTGATAAGAAATAAGTAAAGAAAAAAAAATAGGAAAGTGTTATGATATGAACATGTGAATGGTTCTTCCACCATGATTTTCGTTTCTCAACAAGACATCCACGAGTGATACTAGACATGTATATATGTGTATCGATCAAAAGGTAACTTAGACGGGAGAATGACTTGTACGAAGAGAAAATGCTCTAAAGGAGAAGAGAAGATGATGTGCATGAGTGTGAAAAAGAAGCAAAGATGGTTTTAGAGGAACTTTGTAAGATGCACCTACTCCACCTCCTTTATACTACTCACAATGAAAATAACTTGAATACATATGAGAAGATATTGTTAGTTTTAAACCGACTATAAGTATTATATATTTTTTTTTCTTTTTTTTCTAATATAGAGTCATTTTATTATAACGGCCACTAAAAATTATTTTTCTTCTAGTGCATGTTGTTTATAATAAAATATTATACTAACATGACAAAAATAAATATATATCGAACATTGTAATAAAATAATAAGCTATGAAGGTGTAAGTTGAGTGTAAGAGAAAAATTGGAGTGCTCTTTTTTAACTTTGACACAATTAATTTGAATATTCTTATTTAAAATTTGTTTACATGGTGTTTTTATTATTTTAAACAATGATAAGTCTTGATTGATGGCATGTTGATGAGTAATTTTGATAATTTAATTCTACATCATTTGAGTTTTGATTAATCTCATTTTTTTTCAGCTGCTTTTCTTCTTCTCGTTATTATAACTATTTGGTGTTTATATTTCTTTTAGAAGCTTACATTCTTCAGGATCATTCTTTTGTTTCTTCTAGAGTAGTTTTTCGTTGCTATTTCGTCTTCTTTCTAATTTGTATTGATTAATTTCCATTTAGATTTTTGTCCTTACTAACTATTTTTCAATGTCAATTTGTGGTGATATTTGTGGCACCTTCGAAAGTGGATGTGGTTCAGAGTTTTTGTTGATGGCATAATGGTTTCATTACTTTGAGGGTTTTCTGCTGTTATAAAGATGGTATTTCAACGGATTTATTTCATTGGTTAGTTAAGGTGGACTCCAACGTCTTTTTGACAACCGTCGTTGTCTGTGTAAAAAAAAAAAATTAACATTTTCATGGTCATTTTCAACCCTATGGAAGTTTGTACGTTTTGAAAGAAGCAAAATGGATGCACGTTGATAGGTTTATCATGTCTTCTTTGTTTACATTGTTGTGTTGATGATTCTTAACCTAATGGTTGGTCTATGAGTGTTATCTGAAAGTTCTAAGTTTTTGAATTTAATTTGAGATAGAAAGTGAACAGGAAGTGTAAGTTTTGCAGTTGGTTTCCTTTCTTGTTGGAGTGAAATTTGTTAGGAATGGATATGGAGTGAAGGATCTTGTTTTTGGTTTTGATCACATATTTCAAGAATTTTTGGGATACAATTATGGAAACTAGATGATTTGAGTGGGAATGGTTTTAAATATTATGTTTTCCAAGTGATTTTATTCACTATGGCATGATGAAATTATGGTTGAAGTGTAATTGTATGTCTTTCAACATTATGAAAAAAAAATAGTAATTTGAATCAGGCTTTTGAAAACTTTAACAAGCAAAAAACATATGGCTAGATTACACATAGTTGGGTGTGTTGCCTCTTGATCCAAAACCCAACAAATTAATAATTCTTTTTCTACAAGAAGGTCAAACATATTATACTTTATTAAGTTCTCCTCAAATTGACATCTTACATCTTGAAAGGCTTCTTTAACAATTTTGTAAGAAAGCTCTTCATTTGAGACTGTTACATTAATAATGACATGTTCATCATAATGTCAACTCCAACTTAATTGAATAGTCTTCTCATCAAGAATAAAATATATTTGTCACAAATCTTAAATCATATATTTTACTAACAACATTATGCTTAAAAAGATGCAATTTTTCTTTCGCGAATGCTAACATCCTTCAAATGTATAATTCTAGGAAATGTACTTTTCCTAAAGCCCAACTTTTTGTGAAAAAATAAAACTTGCTCCAAAGTCCAAATTTATTTCATTAACATTAACATACATATAAGTCATAAATAAGCAGCAAAAATAGTTACAACATTAAAGAGTGTTGCATAAAACACATATAATAACAAACTTTGAAAGTTACTTGCAATACAAAAACATAGCTTACAATATGCAATGTGATCAACTTCTTTACTTGGTTATACACATTGAAGTTTGACACAAACTACCAACTAAATATTCATAACATTCCACAAATTATACTTTCCAACTCCACATAATTTATCTAACATTTTAAACAACCTTGAATGCATTTTTCTTATTCTAATAGAGAGAAAAAAACTCAATCAACCCTAATAGTATGTACAATCTACAAAAATCGTCAACTTTTGTATTACTGCAATATTTCACAGTTTCATCCAACACCATATTCATATTCACATGATTTTTATGGAATAGTCTTTTAGTATGACAATCACTATCTTTTGTGGACAAATCAAATTTTCTCCACCCACCCAAAGTCTCAAACCTAAACAAACATCCAATAATATAAATGATACAACTATGTTTAAAATCTTCCTCTCCTCTCTTCCTACCTACTACATAATTCAATTAGTAAGATCTTACTAATTTTTACTTTTTCCCACATAAACAATAATCATGCAAACAATGTTGATTGGATACAACAGTTCTACTTATCCATTACCATCTTATTCACAATACCCAAATGCTTTTGCCTTGCATGAATTTTGCAAGAAACTATATATCATAATCACTAGTTCAAGTTGTCACCACCAAAAGTAAGATTTATTTGTAATTCAACAAAAAAAACATATAAACCTTGTTTGTTATAACATATTTCTCAACTTCCCTTGTAGGCTTTTTTGTATTTGATGGTCTTTTTTAATTTGAATTTGTAAAAATGGGTTTTTTTTGTAAAATAAGGACAAGTCGTTATGGTAGAGGACGACATTATAGGTGAAGTCGTCCTCCACCCTACCGGTTTCCTTTTGTTTAAAAAAAAAACAGCAAAACCGTCATTGGTGAAGTTGGTTTCCATTAATTTAAAAAGTGAAGTCGTCGTCGTACATGACGACTTCACTTTTCAATTTGTTTTTTACGTTACTGTTGTAATTTGATTTTATAAAATATACATTCTTAGATCAAGTTATAAGTTAGCTTCAAATATTATCCATCAATTTTTTTTTTGTCATGCCATTAAACGATGTAAATTATATATATATATATATATATATATATATATATATATATATATATATAAACAAAACAAATTAATTTATTTGTGATCATTTCGTTCAATATATCTTATTTTAAAAGTCTTATTGTAGAATTCAAAAGGATGAAATCCCAGCTTATTCTTGGAGGTAAAAAAGTTGAAAAAAGATAAGATATAAACATGTGTTCAAACTTGAAAGGGAGAAAAAACTGAAGAATTGTAAGGTGTGTAGAGATTTTGCTCCCTTCTGTGAAAAATGCCTGAATACCCCTCTTTAAGAGCATCTAAAAATTATAACTGTAACATACAAAAATCACTACAAGAAAATGCTTCATTAGTAACCAATTTTAGTGACCAAAAGTTGTTAGTTACTATAATTATTAATTTAGATACAAGTTTACAAAGTAAAAAAAAATCATTTGTTACTAAAATAGTTACTATTATGAATAAAAAATTATAATTGGTCACTAAATTAGTTTTTAAAATTAGCTACCATAGTTTTGGCTACCAAAGAAAACTGGTCACTAAAAATTAGCTACTTAAGTTTTGGCTACCAAAATAACTTAGTTACTAAATTGCTCTTTAATTAATTAGTGACAAATTTAGTGACCAATTATAGTTTTTTATTTATATTAGTGACTATTTTAGTAACCAATAAATTTTAATTTTGTAAATTGGTATCTAAATTGGTCACTATAGTGACTAACAACTTTTAGTCACTAAAACTAGTTACTAATAAGACATTTTCTTGTAGTGAATAAAAATGAAAAGTGAAGTCATCATGCGTCAGGATGACTTCACTTTTTAAATTAATATGAATTAATAGAAACCGATCTTACAGATAACGACTTCACTTTTTGAAAAAAAAAAAGGAAATCGGCAGGGTGGAGGACGACTTCACCTGTAATGTCGTCTTCCACCCTAACGACTTGTCCCTATTTTACAAAACAAAAATCAACGGACCCATTTTTACAAATTCGAGTAAAAACAGACCCTCAAATACACAAATGCCTCCCTTGTAACTGTTGTCATTTTGATGGTGCAAATAGTGTCAATCTACATTCAATACATCATTTAAAAACAACATTTCACATCATCGAACAATTACAAACAATTTTCATAATTTCCTAAAAATACACTAATAATAGGAAACAATTACATTTCTGAAAAACCTACAACAATGTTGATGATCACAACCACATTGAAGAAAGAGAAATGATTACAAATATAAGTCAAATGCAAAATTTCTTTAGGTTATTCAGATAAAATTGAGCATTCACTACAACAAAAATGACTTTAAGCAACAATAAAAAAATTGCAGCCTAAAGCTAAAAAATCGTTGCCTAAATTTTAGACAACAAATTGACAACTCTTTTTGTAGAAAATTAGGTACACCTCTATAACAACTCATTATTATAAGTACAATTTTTACTACTTTGGATCAATAATAAGAAACAAAGTCAAGTTTGATAAATAAAATAAACTAATTAGTATAATAAAAAAATATACACTAGCTCGCCCGGGAACTCCTCACCACAAAATCAAAATTTGCACCACTAAAGTCCAATTCATTCCATTTATGATTTGGATTTTGATTTATTTCTTAAGAAGTAGTTTAGGATTAAGGATGTTTGCTTATTCTTAGCTAATGGATTCAATCATTTTAACTATTGTTGTACTTTTTTTGATCATTTGTAACTTTTTTCCTTAGCCTTCATTCATTAGATCAGAATATGCAATGTTATGGTCTCTTCTTTTGGTCTTTTCTAGGAACAATTTTATGCTTCTACTAATTCTTTTCGATTTGACCCTACATATAATACATTTATTTGACTTCCACACAAGATCTGATTTAAATATAAAGAACAATAAAATGTTACAGATTAAAGCATATTGTTTTTGTTGCTTAGTAAAACGATTATGTGAATTAGTAAGGTTGTAGTTATAAGAAAATAGTGATATATAACAGTAAACTATATACAACTTACACATTTTTTTATAATATTGTTTAAACTAACATTGGATGCACTCTTCAAAAGATTATGAACATGCACAAACTAGAAATTATACCCAAGGGGTATTGGGTACAACAATATTACATATTATTGCAACATAAACACAACCATTTTTCTTAACACTACAAGAATGTAGGCCATTTGCGTCGGTCATAAATGGACGCTACCAGCCAAAAACCCACGATAAAATGAAGATCGCGTCGGTCCAGCGACGGTCAAGTGTACCACGCCCATTTCTTCGATGCAAAGCTCGTTTGCGTCGGCTAAATGGGGACGAAGATTTGGTGCTCATTTATCGTTGGCTAAGCCGATGCAAAAAAATAAAAAATATAATAATAATTTTTTATGCGTGGGCCAAGCCCACGAACTACTTAAATAATAAAAAAATCTGAAACAACTTTCGAGTTGGTTTTGCATGGGTTTAGCCGACGCAAACAATTTGAAATTCAATAATTGGCATCAGCTTAGAATGGGCTTAGCCGACGCAAATACTAACGATTTTTTGTATGAAAAATTTATGCCCAGGCACATCCCGAACCTGCATCCAATCCAAAAACTTGTATCCTTACACATTTCCAACAATCCAGGATATTATTTCAATCATTTAGAATTAAAATTTCTAACAGAACATTAATGTGGAAGAATGTTTTTGGAGAAAAATAAACCACAACATTGAAGTAGAAGAATTTAAAAGGAAGAAAAAAATTTCAAGCAACTTACCAATCCCAACCTGCTTCATCCCCAACATCTCCCAAAAATTCATATGAAAAAGGATAGTTGAACCTTCCTTTAATTCTGGTCTCTTTCCCTAACTTTGTAAAAAAAATTATCAACTTAAGAATTCCTTCACTCTTAACCTTGTATTCATACATAATACAATTATCTATCTAACTCTTACAAATAACTCCACTTAAGGAAATGTAGTGTCCAAACCTACACCATTGATTTCTTTTCCTTTTATTTTCATGTCTTGAGAAGAACTAATTAGGCTCTGAGCACATCCATAAGTAAGAGTAAAGAAGTAGCAGAAGTTGGTGACTTTAGAATGCATATTTCAGAATCCAAAAGCTAAAAAAAATTTTACGCATGCCAACAACAAACAAAAAAATTATACCATTCATCTATCTTATTTGATTACCAATCTGAACATAAAAACTTACCTACTTCTAACACAAGTTTCTCCTCCACACCAAATGCCTCTGCTTCACCCCAACACCTACTGATTCCACTCCAAAAGTGACGAAACTAACCTTTACGCTCAAGGTTTCAGCTCCACAACACCACCAAACATGCCTACTCACAAAGACCTCCCACATTGGGTACCCATTAACAAAATAATAATCTTTCATTAGGGTTTATAAGTTCACATTAATCAACAATGCAATATAGCTTACCAGCTCACTTCACATATATAGTTTGATTGCCACAAACCGTGCACGAAATGGCCATGCCTCGTAATGTCCCAACCCTTGCCTTCCACTAAGCTTCTCAATTGCATCTAAATCCCTTCAAACGGGTTGTCAATCTTTCACGAAAAATGCAAAAACAAATTGGGGATTCTCACCCTCTTAGGGTTCCAGCAAGAAAGGGGAAAATGGCCTTCACAATATTTTCAATCACGCATCCCAATCGATTGCACTAAGCTTTGCAATGTATCCCATGGCTTACAACTCACAAAATGCACAAAGGCCACTCAAGATGCACTTGCTCGAGAAAGAGAAAGAGAAAGGGGAAAAGTTAGTCTTGTGGCGCTCGATGAAAGGAGAAAGGGGGAAGTTAGCCCTGTGGCACCCGATGAGAAGAGAAAGAGGCAAAGTGAAATATTTAGTTTTCCCACCTTAACTTAAATTAACTAATTTCTTTTTTCTCTAATTTCAGTTCCTTAGCGTGGTGGTGTAGAGGAGAACCTATTATTATTTTTTATTTATTTTCTTTCTCTATCGTCGGTGTAGAGTCATTCACAACCGACGCAGATTAAATTGTATTTAATAAATTATTATTTAAAAAGTCTGAAAATAGTATTTTTTTCATTTCTATTTGATTTCTTTCGCTGCGTCATTTTAATATTGACGAAAGAGCGATGCAAATGCCATGTTTTTTTTCTTCTTTTTTTCTGCTCTAGCGTCCTATTTTAAGTCGCATAAGCCGACGCATGCAGCGTCGGAAGACAGTCCGACGCTTCTCTTTCGACGCTAATATATGACATTCTTGTAGTGTAATGAACAAAACTTCAACATAAACATTTCAAAATATGCATAAATACACTCTAGTACACAACTTTAAAATAATAAATATCACAAACGAGGAATTGAGTTTCTTCTATACAAAAACAACTATCATTACTACTTACCCTTTCTCTAACCAAACAATGAAGCCATTGAAAAGGCGTAGGAAACCACCCACGAGGCATCGACAACAACGACAAAGACCTTGAAACCACTAACAAAGCCACACAAGACCATCTCCAACACGTCAAAGATGATAATAAAAAATCACTCCACCAAACCAACCAAAAATGACCCAAAACAACCCTTTAAATAATCAATGGACTACCCTCGATAATTGAGAAGGGGGAGATGAAGTGAAATACCCTAAAAGAAACTCATAAGATAGAAGGAAAGGAATAATGAACAAAAAAAACTCACAATTAAGTAGAGAAAACTCAAAAGGAGGAGGGGGACGCGAAAATGAAAGTGAAAAGAAGGAAGAAAGTACCAAATTGAAAGTGAAAACGAGGAGGGGGGCCAAATCAAAATTCCAACAAGGGAACCTTTCCAAAGTTACTCGCCCTTCTCTATCCCATTACATTGCCCTCCAAGTTTTAAAAAAAAATAATATATCTACTATGTGGACTAGTGTCAAATGGGACTATTAAAATCTACAACATCAATGAGAACCTTTTTGTTCTTAAATTTGCTCTTCACTATAATAAATTTGGAGGATGTTAAGATGTGATATCTTGAATTATAAGTTTAGTAGATCTTGATGTGTTGTATATTTCCTATTAAACTTAATATTTTAAGGAAAATTATAATTTGATACTCTTTATAAAATATTACATTATTTTAATAATATAGTGATATATGTTGGTATTTGAAGTTAAAAAAATTAAAATATTAATATTTAAGATTGTGAAGTAATTGTCTTTTACTTTTTTGGATATCAAACTCTCAAATTTTAAATTAAATAGTACAAATTGATACATGTTTCACATTTATATTCAATATTTCTTTTTAGAAAAAAAATCTTCTATTGTTTAATTTTACATTATTTTACCTTTTGATATGAAGAAGATTTTAGACACATACATATGAGATGTTAGTCACTTAAAGCAATATTATCAAACATTATGGAAGTAATAGGAATTGTCAAAGTTAATTTGGCTTTATTCATGTAAAAGGTTTATCAAAACTTTATAAATAGGTTGATATATTTTGTATGACATTCGTAATTGCATATTTCTTTCTCTTTTGAATTTAGACTTTGTTTAGGTACTAAAGTCCATTATCTCATAAAAGAAGTGAAGATCTCAACCATGTATCAAAGGGAAGACCAAATAAGGTCATCTCAGGTTGTAAGAACTATTGATGTTCATCATAGGATTGAGTTGGACCTTTTAAGATATATGGTATCTACAAGGAATGTGACTAATAGTGATTGAGCGTGACAACTGAATATTTAGGGCAATCAAATAAACCAAATGACATTATTGACAAAGATTGAGAAATAAGAGAGTAAACAATGTATTGGGAAATTGTTCTCTGCATTCTTATATGCATTTGTGATACTTGATCTCAAATCCCTTATCATTTTTTCCTTAGAGTTTTGTACTTATTTTGATGTTGATCGGATTGATGACATACTTGTGGTAAGTCTACTACAAGTATTTTATATTTTTCTGGAGACTCTAATATCTTAAAAGAGTAAGAAATAAAATATTTTGTTTCATTCTCATTTCTTTTCTAGAGTTGAATATCATATTATGACTTAAATTATTACTTATTTTAGTATCGTTGACTTTTTTCATATAGTTGACTTTTTTCATATAGATGTTTCTTTTCTTAGAGACGACTAAATTATTAGGAAAGAAAATTGTATTGTTATTATTATAATTGTCATTTTATTTAACTTATAATAAGCATATTGTGTTTTAGTTCTTTATAAAATCTCACTTTATTAAACATTTGTATATTTTTAAGTGACAAATTCTTGTTTCGTATTAATGCATTGAGTTTGAGAAAATATTAAACAATATTAATGTATATTAGTTAAGAGTAATTTAGTTTTTATGTTTGATTATGTTTTATATTTATATGTTTGTTGTATCTTCTCTAATAGAGTTAATATTGGAAAACTTATTTCTCGTTTTTATCTAATGTATCATACCATCCTTCTTTAGTTATGAACATATCTCTTAATATTTTCTTTTGCTTGTATTAGTAATCAAGCAGCCAAGATTTTTTTATTGTTGAGCACATAGGTTGGATAGTTGCACGCTTTCACACTACAGATAGAAGACAATCTACGCCACTATCAAGAGTCAAAAGAGTCTCTCTTCCCCATCCCCATAAAGAAAAAGATGCCATGGTGCCTTCCAAATTCCACAATCATTTGCACATTCTTATACAAATCCACATCATTTCATAAATCAAGATATAACTTATAAGGATAAATAAATAAAAAGATAACCTTTTTTGAACATATAAACTGAATTAAAGGATCTCTCTTTAATTTTACCCACACTTTCCTTTTGGGTGAAAAGATAAACAGAAAGACTTTGGTGACACAAATGTTTCTCCATATATGTTTAAGGACTTTGATGGCTCTGCACCACAATAAAGATTCTCTTTTCACTTTCGCAATAATTATTATAAAGTTAATTGATTAATCATATATTATAATTAGAGAATAATGTAAAATTATTTCAATTATTGATACACAACACTCATCTAATTTCTTTTACCAAAATTGGTACAGTTTTTTATAACATTTATCACTGTAAGCAATTTTTTTTTTAAATTATACAAAATTATATTTTTCAAACACAACTTTAAAACAAAAATGAAATCGTATTTTAAAATCATAACATTTAATTTCTTTCAACTGTATTTTACATACGCAACTTTAATGGAGCCCCATTTTGAAGCGGTGTTTTAGAGCGATGGAAGAGTTGGTGATGTGGGGATTGTGTGGTGGTACTTTGGTAGTCGCAGTGTATAGGGTTGGTGATGGTGCTAGGATATTTTTACAGGAGTGTAATACTTTAATTTTTTAGTTTATTATTTTAATCACTATAAGATTATCACATCAAAATAAATGATTTAATAATAATTAAAATAATAAATTAAAAATATGTAAAAAAATGTGAAATAAAAAAAAATTAAAAGTATGTAAAAAAATGTGAAATAAAAATACATTATCCTTTTTATAGTTGTGGGGGGAGTGTGCGTTGTTAGTGATGGTATAGTTAGTATTAGTGTTAGTGTTAGAGGAAGGAGATTGCTGGATAGAGATGCTCAGAAAAAAAAATAATAATAATGATTACCTTCCAAAGGCCAAAGGTAGTAATATCAATTTAGTGTAGGAATTACATTAAATTATTTTAAATAAAATGAAATTTGAATTTAGAAAACAAAAATCGAATTGAATAAATATCATTAATATTAAATCAAAATTACGAATTATATATTGAATTGTATATATATATTTATTATTAGTATTATTATTATTATAAATAATTCATATTTTATTAGTATGGTATATACTAATAAGTAAAATATGAAAAAAAAAAGAAAGCAAAATTAAAAGTATGATTTTTAAATAACAAAATTATATATATATATATATAGAGAGAGAGAAATAGAAAAAGAAAAAGTTATTATACACAACCTTTACAAAAACTGAAATTATGTATTAATTTAGAAAAATTAAAAAGTCATTGTTTTAAAGGTTTAATTAGTACTTAAGTTTTTTATATTAAAGATAAATATTCGATTATTTTTTACTATTTTCTTATTGAATTTCAATTGTGTTTAATATTGTACAATATTGATTTTTTTTAAATTAACATTAATATCTGCTTGATAGTGTCATGAGTTGATTTTAATTTTTAATTTTTTGTTTTTTTAGGAAGTAACAATTGGTGATAGGGTGGTTCAGGAAATGAGGAAGGTTATCTCTCTAATTTTTTATGCATAAGTTAAAAATTAATATAGAATTCAATATAACTATAAGTCTCACATTAGATAGACATCAGTAATTTTTAGTTAGGTATTTAATTTTTTGTTTTAGTTTTATTTCCAGTAATGAGTATAAACTTATTCAAATAAATTCCAAAATAAACTCATTTAAAAGCTAGAGATACTTATGTCATTTTAAATTGTTGTATTAATTCCACTCAATTGTGCATAATTAACAACAACAAATAAAAAAAGAAAGAAAATGGATAAGATCAAACTATCATAACCTTAAAAATCTTCCAATCACGATTATATGTTGTTAAATATTATTTGTTACTTTATTTATATGTCTCAAATAACACATTTGAGAATGCTAACGATGGCGCAAATGAAGAGGGAATGATTGTGGTGTGGAAGTTGTAGAGTTAGAGTTGGTGGTGAGTGAAGGAGGAGAAAAGATATGGAGGAAGGAGGTAGAGGGATAGTGTGGGGAGAAAAAGGAAGGATATGATGAAAAAAAGTCAGAAAAAATAAAGAAAACAAAAAATTCAACAAAAATTTAAAAATAAAATAGAAATTGAAGATTTTGACATGTGAAATTATTGTGACATCGTCTGTGATTTAATGGAAGAGTTTACATTCTAAAATTTTAAACCAAACTACTAAATAAATCTATTTTAAAACGCAACTTTATCTTTATATATATATATATATATATATATATATATATATATATATATATATTTATTTTTATGTCACGTTTTTCAAATACAACTTATTCATTTCTATCGTTCTTTAAAGGTTTATCAATTCGATAAATTTTATTAAAATTACATTAATTTCATCAAAAAACACCCTACTTTGTATATTTATTTCCTCTTTTGTATATTTATTTGTACCTAGAATGAGTCTAGTTTAAGAAGCCATTTCAAGTTTGAGTTCTTCATTATACTTCATCTAATATTTTTTTGAAAAACCCAAATTAAAAGTATTGTTTAGTATTCTTAATTTTTCATAGAATTATAAAATAGTTTTTACTTTTTTATAAAATACGTATAGAATATCGAAATCACCTACTTCATATGGTCAAACACAGAGTTTAAAAAATCTAATGTTTGTCAAAATAAAATTGTATTATTATTTTTTTTAGACCAATAAAACAAACACTGTATAATATTCTTGTGATGTCTGTTGTAAAATCGTGTACACCTTTCTATTCTTTGATCAAATGTGTGAAAAAATATTCCAATCAAATCAGAAGAATTTTTTTTTGTCAAAAAGAAATAGGAAATATGAAAGAGTGGGGACTCATTATTTACACCAAGTAAGTCCAGAAGAAGAATGGAAAAAGCGAAGCACAAAAGCTCCACCGTTTTAACAAAGCCCTTAAAAATGTCAAAAAGTGAAATTGCTACTGCTTGAAAGAAAAGCAACTGCATGTGAAAATCGCTTCTAGAACTCCCAAAAAGGCTTGGAAAACGTGCTTCTACAGAAAAATAAAGCACTCCATCGATACGTGCGGGTTCTCGAGGCACTCTTCCGGCGACACGACGTCGTTTTTCTCCCCACCTTCTTCACTCTCGCCTTTCTTTTCCTTCTCATTCTCTTTCCCCACCGCAATCTCCGGCGCAGTCTCTTTCTTCTCAGCCACACTCGGTGGCGCAGACTCTTTCTTCTCAGCCACACTCGGTGGCGCAACCTCTTTCCGGCTACCGCCTGCATTCACCTTCCCCGTCATAGCACGTGCCGGCGACCTCGACCTCCGACCTGAACCTTCACCGGAGTCCCGCCGGATGGCAGCGGCGCCGGTATTTCGCCTCCGATTTGCCGCCGTGACGGGCTCCCTCGTTTCCCTTCCCCGAATTGGCCTGGAACCGCCTTTGATTTTCTTCTCCGGCGACGGCTCCGACTTCCTAGCCGGAGACTTGAGCCTACGGTCTCTCCCGCCGGCGAAGTTGCCATCTGGGGCGTGGGGTCTCTTCCTGGACGGAGACCGATCCCACTTGTGGACTTTGCTGGTTGCTTCGTCTTCTTCTCTCACCTCGGTGACCGTTGTAGTCGTAACGGTGGCCGTGGTGTTGGTTGTGGCGGCGGAGAAGCTCTCGCTCATACTGCATGTTTCCGAGAGCTGAGAAACAGGCTCGGAGTGTTCTTCGATGGGGAGCTTGGTTTCAAAAATGGGAAGTGGGTTTTGAAGGAGAGGCGAAAGGGTTTTTGTTTCTGGCGTCAAAATTGGATCTTGGGGTGGTTTGGGAATTGGGGTCTCTGACAGAACCTCTTTCACAGATTCTTCTTCAAATGGTGGTGGTGGCGGTGACGGCGGCGGCGGCGGTTGTGGAGGTGGTGGTTGATGATGTTGGTTTTTGTGAGTGGTTTGGGTGTTTTGGTTTTGGGTTTTGGGTGTGGATAAACAGCAACCCATTGTGAAGAATGTGAAGAATGTGAAGGGGTTGAATTTAGAGTGTGGGGGTGAGGCAGTGAAAGGAAGAGATTTGGGTTTGAAAATGTGGAGACAGCACAGCAGACAAAAGTGCAACGGCTATTGAAATGTTTGAGGAGGGAATGTGGTTTGGTTTGCAGTAACTGTGCCATTAATGTTTCTTCTTTAAATTATAAAAGTGACCACTAATATGAAAAAGAAATTTTTACCCACATACTCTCTTTCAAAAGTAAATTTCTCCATTTATGATGTGGCAAGATAATTCTTTAAATGGATTTATTCAGACAGCATTTTGAAAATTCGGCTGTTCTTTCCCAAATCTGATTTATGTTTCGAAAATGGTACGACATCGATTAAATATAATTAATAAACTTTAAATTTATTGTTAACAATAATAATATTAAATGAATTTTGACTTTAATAATTTTTTATAGAATTTTATTTTATTTAAAAGATAAAAATATTTATAATACTTGAATAATAAAATAATTTTAGCATGATAATAATATAGGTAAATGAAATTATATTAAAAATATAAATATTATAGCACCGTTTTATTTAAAGAAATATAGTACAATAAAATTTAAATAAAATTTAAAATTCTATACAATAATTTTTATAATAAAAATAACTAATACAGTTAAATTGAAAAATGAATAAAAAAGTTAATTATAGGATTTTACCAACATTGTATTAATAGAAGAAGAACATTAAATTTTATGCATTAAATTTTATTATTTAATTACTTTAATGGCATAATTACGTTAAAATTATTATTTTATTTATATTTTTTTAATTTTTTTTATACATCAAACAAATTTATAAATAACAACTGTATAACATTTATAGATATTCTTTATCTTCTAAATAAATGTTAAATAAATGTATAAGAATGCAAATATGGGTTAATATATAATTAATAAACATAAAATTCATAATTACGTTGTTATTAAATGAATTATAATTTTAATAATGATTAATGTAATTTTATTTCATTTAGAAGATAAAAGTATCTATAAATATTATAATAATTAATTTATTTTATCTATAAAATTAAAATAATTAAATAATAAAATAATGTTAACATAGTTGTAATTAATAAAATAAAATCATATTAAAAGTATGAATAGTATAACACTATTTTGTTTTAAAAAAATACAGTATAATAATATTTAAATTAAATTTAGAAGTCTTTACGATAATTTTTGTAAAGAGAATGATTAATACAGTATCATATTAAATAATACAAAAATCATTAAATAATTTTATTATGTAATTAAAAATAAAATATAAAGCTAAACTTTTGATGACATTAAATTTTATTATTTAATTATTTTAACTGTATAAATGCTTTAAAATTATTGTATTATTTAATTAGTTTTTAACTTTTAACTTTGTGCATAAAAAAAATTAGGTTAAAATACTTTTTTGTCTTAATTTTCATCAAGTTTTGTCAAATCAGTTTTAATTTTATTTTTTTGTAAATCCAATATCAAGTTTTTATTTTTGAAAAAATGTCCATGTGTCAACCTAACTCATGTCAAAGTCAATGTTTAATATTATATTTATTATTTTTGTTCAATTTAGTCCCAATTTTATTTAAAATTCTGCAATTTTGTCATTCTCTGGATTGAGACCAAATTTAATTTTTATATAAAAGTTATAATGATGTTTTTGTTAAAATTTACTTTTTTATTTTGTATTTTTTTTAAGGTTACAATTAGTTGAAAATTAGAACAAAAATTTTAAGAATGACAACTAACATCATTAATCTAAAATTTTAAAATTAGTCTTTATCCATAGAATTTTCGCTCTAATTTTAAACTACTTGTAATACTAAACAAAAATATTTAATAAAATATGAATTTTAATATAAAAAGTAAATTTGGTCTCAATTTGAAGAGGGATAAAATTGCTTCATTTAAAAAAAAATTGAGACTAAATTGAAAAAAAATAACGAATATAGGGACCAAACTGAATATAAAATATTAACTTTAACCCGTGACATGTTGTTGGGTTGACATGTGAACATTTTAAAAAAATTAAAAATTAAAAAAAAATCACAAAGTGATACATGGCAAACACTATTCATTATCGTCGTTAATGATTTAAACGGTGTTAGAAAAAAAAAACTAAATTAAACAAAATTAACGAAAAATAAAACATATTTGAACAAAACCAAATTGAAACCAAAAAAGTATTTTAACCAAATATTTATAAATAAGAATTGTATAACACTTATGGATATTTTTGTACTTTAAATAAAGAAGGAGAATATTAACATGTATCCTAAGGGTACTATTTAAGTTGTAATTAATAAACATTGAATTTTACAAAAGCTCATAAATAACTGTAATATTAAACTCAATTATGAATTTGATAAATATTAGTTCACTTTTACTTTATTTAGTAGACAAAATTGTTCATAAATATTATATATATATATATATATATAATTGATAATTTATTTTTTACACACTAAAAAAATAAAATAACTAAATAATTATATTTTAATGTTGTTAAAAATTAACATACAATTAAAAATAAATAAAAAATTAAATTAACAAAAATTAAATATTATTTGTTTTATAATAAAGAAGATAAAAATATTTACATAATATTTTGTATTAAAAAAAACGAACATTATTTTATTTTATGTTAATTAATTTTTTATGTTTAATTATATTTTAATTTTTAGTAACATTAAAATATAATTATTATATTGTTTTATTATTTTTTAACTATTTTTTCATCAAATAAATTATTAATTACAAATGCATTATATTTATAGGTATTTTTATCCTTTAAATAAAGTAAAAGTCCACTAATAATTGTTAATAGGGGTAAGCAACGGTCGGGATGGGCTAAATTCTAGTTCAACAAGACCAATCCAACCCAGTTTGAATTTAATATTTATAATCCATATCCGATTGTTTTATTCTTCGGGTTAAATGAGTTCAGGTTAATTCGGATCGGTAAAATGCAAATGGATGTCGGTTTACCCGAACAAAAGATTAAAAATGTGACGAACAGAGTGAAAGCTGATTTCCAGCCACGGTTTCTCTAACTTCTCCATCGTCCCAGCTTCTTTTTGTCACCACATCATCAAACACCACCACCTGCCACCTACGACACATACCAAAACAAATCTGAGTAGATCTAGGAAGATCTAAGCAGATCGAGGCAGATCTGAGTAGATCTGAGTAGACCGAAGCACATAAGAGCATATTAGAGTAGATCCAAGCACATCATAGCATATCATAGTAGATCAAACAACTGCGCGCACTTGCGTGAGACGTTGCAAGCTTGGTAGGTAATTCCACTGCCTTTTATGGCACCCACTCCTCCAAAGGCAAAATCATTTCAAAGTTGAGCTGGAAGAGGTGCTTGCAAGAAAGGTAAGAGAAAGACGAAGACAGTTTGTGTTGTCTAATGTTCCTATACAACCACCTGATTTTGGAAGATTGTTGTCTTGGGTTTAAAAGGTGATTGCCACGTGCAAAAGGCTGAGAAAATCAATGATAGCAGTAGAGTAAGATTTATGAACAAATTTTACTTAATATTTCGGAACGGGTCACGTATCTACAAAAATTTAGTTGGATACCGAATCCGACCATATATATCCACATTTAACTGTATAATATTACTCACACAAAAACGCATCAAACTAAATCCTTATTTATTAGTTTTTGGGTTTTATGGGTTTGGATGATTTTTGAATATTTCTACTCACCCTAATTGTTAAGATCATAATTCATTTGATATTACAATTATTTATGAACTTTTACAAAATTTAATGTTCATTAATTACATCTTAAACAATGTTCTCAGGACACTAGTTAGCACAATCCAATAAAGTAAATTGCATTAATGATGATTAAAGTTAAAATTCATTTAATGTCACATTTCATTTTGAACTTTTGTAAATACATATTAATTATTTTTAACCCATGTCCTTAGGACACTGGTTAACAAGACCCATCAATAAAATAACATTAATAATTAATAATATTCAATACTTTTTAATTATATTTAACTAATACCTTAATTATTCTTGATTAATGTTAAGAGCATCGATTTGCAATACCCTTTATCCAATTATTGTTTCCATTCATTTAAATAATTGGTTTTATCAATCCCAATGATATATAGTTTTATCTATTTATATTGGTGGTATACTCTCTCACAATAGTGTACAATGATGTATAATTAATTATTTTAATTTATTTTTCCCTGAAATTAATTCCATTTTATGTTTTCTTACTTTTTTTTTGTTAAAAAGTCAAAAACTCACTCAAAATTCATGTATCATCAAATTCTAGAGGACCTTTTTTTCGGTCGGAGATGTAACTGAACATGGATTTAGTTCTCCGACACTGAATTCCCAACATGTACAATAAATAGGTTCATTTGGAGAATTAGTTGTCAATTGGTCCATTAGAAAAATATTTTTTTTAAAAAAATGTATTATTTAAGAAAAAATAAATAGTATGAAAAATGTGGCAAAGAGAAAACAAGAATAGACATGTAAAAAAAATCCAAGCTTTTGATTACCTTCAAATGAAATAAATTTTTTTGATGAATATTAAAAAATATTTTTAAGGATATTTGCTATTAATAAATACAAACTTCTTAATCATTAGTGGAATAAATATGATAATTATGATACTGTTAATATTTTTTGTTTAAAGTTTTTAGACCTAAATGACTAAAATAAAGTTATGAATAATATTAATAATAAAAATTTATTGATAGTTTGATTTTATATATATTTTTATTTATTTATCCATATTCTTTCCAACCAGTTTTCATTTTTAAAGAAGCAAAACAAGAGTGTATTTTGTAGAGAAAGATTTAGCAAAAAGTGAATGTTAAAACATGGGGATGATTGATTAAAAGGAATATCACCTTAATAATACATTGAAGCAGTATATATAATTTATTTCAAACATATTAAAATAGTTGTTTGGGTATAATAAGGAGTTTTTTTTTTCTTTTATATTTAACTTCTAATTATTTCAAAGTAAGAAAATGACCCTTATGATATATAGGATACTTTTGTGTTTTGTGATGATACTAAAAACAATTCTTTAATACCTTCTCTGCCCTATATGGTGGTGAACGGAAGGTAGAGAAATGATGTTGAAGTTTGTTTGTTTTCATTCATTTTTCCCTAACAGTGTCCAACCGGGCGTAGTTGTTTAATTTTCCTGTGAGTTGTCCACATCCAAACAAAACCCTACAAAATACAAAAACATCTTATACAATAACACCAATGCTACACTCCAATCACTTATCCCCTATTTGTTCCTTTCTTTGTCCTTTAATAACAAACTTCCACATATCCTTACAAAATAACACTTGCATTCTAATTTCTTAGTGTGTGTTTGAATTACAAATTCAGTAAGTTCAAATATGGATTTGTTTTTTTTTTCATAGAAGAAACTGTTTATCTTATTCAAAAAAAGAAAGTAAGTTATGTTTCAAAACAAATAAATTAGTTATTCATTAGATTAGATGGAGAAGAATTATAAATTTGTGTTTATTTTCCCAAGATGGAAAAGTGAGTGTGGCAAATGTTTGTTTCTATAGATTTGAATTGAAATGGAACCACAAAATTGAGAGGTTATAGGATAAGAGGGTTCTTGTCCAAGTGAATAGCAGAGTCGATAAAAATACATCATTGTAGAAGAAATTATAGATTTAGTTATATGCTTTTATTCTTTTTATTATGTGTTTTTTTTTACTATGCATGGCATGCATGTAGAGATTTCTTATTGAACAAATTCATAAGCCTCAACAATAGAGATTCATGTGCATGCATAAACCATTGTTATAGTAGATGAAGATTTGAATTCATCATTAACGACTTGTGAATGAGTGGTTGGGTTGTGTATATATGTTGCAAAAGTCGAGTAAAATTGTACATTTGAAAATGTTAGTTCTTGGTTTCTAAAGTTTTGAATTTGAGTTACACAAAATTGGTGTGTTGCATGAAGGATGGCGAGGATTGTGGTTGGAATCAAACTTGTGTTGGTGTGGTAAGAATGGACCGAGAGTGTGGTAAGGGAAAGGATTCATGGCACAGCCACACGAGGGAATCAATTCTAGACTCAAAGAATCAATTCCTAGAAATCAATTTTTGTGTTATTTTGAAGAGTATAATTGCACCGAGAATCGATTCTATTGTGATGAGAATCAATTTTCCATTTAGTTTTTTTGTGTTTCATTTGTGATTTTCGAATTATTATGTTATTGGTGGTGCTCGATAATCATTGTGTGGTTGTTGATAGTTTGGTAGTGGCTTGTGTGGTGTTTGGTGTTGGAGATTGTTTTATGATGTTATTGTGGTCTCGCGATGAGTGTTCTAATGTTTTGATGGAGGTGTTATTAAAGAGGTTGTCTCGGTAAGACTCTCGTGGTGGTGGTGGTGATGTGTTGGTAATGGTGTTGGTCTCGTGATAGTGGTGGAAGTGTAGTTTTGGGTACTAGTGGTGTGGCTTGTTGTTGTTCCTATTGATGTGGTTTGGTGTTTGCGATAATAACAGATCAAGTCGGATACGAGTAGTGTTTATTCGTTATTGCCCTCATCCAAAAAACAACAACCCCTTTTATATATATATATATATATATATATATATATATATATATATTAAAGTACAGTTCAAATTAACTTATTAACTAAAATATTAATGCAATACAAATTTGAATGAGTTATACCAAAATATAAATTTAAAAATTAATCTTTTTAAAAATAACTTCAATTCTAAGCCCGCATAAAATATTAAAATATATGATGTCAAGTTTTAAATAATTATTTAATAATTGACCCTTGATTTTACAAAAATACTAAAATAAAAATCACTAATAATTATTATCAAAAAGAATATTAAAAAAGAAAAAATTTTGAGCGATTATTTACGAGTCAGATAACATGATACTCACACTCATCTCATCAAATGGGTAATTAAATACCCATATCCATTATCTCTGAATATCTATTAAGGATTTTCATTTAGTATCTATCACAAATTTTACCTACAAATATATGCAAGTACGAATTTTTTGTCATACCTAATTGGTGTTGAAGATCTATGTTACAAACCGTGTTAAAGAAGAAGCTACTAAAGATTTGTATTGCAATTCCTCTACCTAAGAAGATGAATAAGATAATAATAATAATAATAATAATAATAATAATAATAATAATAATATAGAAATTATTACTTAATTGTATTTAAATTAAGGGTTAAATACATTTTTGGTCCCTTAACTTTTAGTGAAAATTGAAATTAGTCTCTCTGAAAAACTTTGGTCTAATTTAGTCTCCCAACTTTATAACTGTGTGAATTTAGTCCTTATAACCAAATTTTGTTAAGTTTATTTTACATTTCAAATGTGTTTCATGATTATTTCTTAGATCACATTGAAGAAAAATGTATCAAACGATGTAAACAACTCAAATGCTATCATGAAATGCATTTGAAACGTTAAATAAACTTAACAAAATTTGGTAGAAAGAACTAAATTCACACAGTTTTAAAGTTGAGGAACTAAAGTTTTAGAGAGAAACTAATTCCAATTTTCACTAAAAAATAAGGGACCAAAAACATATTTAACCCTTAAATTAATCATCCACAATTTATTTTAATTTTATTTGTACTAATTCCATTTTATTTCAAAATAATTTCATCACTTTTTTATTTTATTTTAAATAATAATTTAAATCTCATTACACTAATTACATTTTATTTTAAATTACTTGTATGACCAATGGTAATCATTTAATTTTTTTAATTAAAATATTTCTTTTAAATTTATTAAACTCATTACATTAATCACTAACTTACATAAACATTCATCTCATTTTTTCTTTATTTCTCAACATATTTTCTTTAACCCAAAAAAATACCTTACATTCATCTCTCTTTCCCTTGAAATTTAATTAAGTCCATTTTTTCAAATTCATCCAAAGAAAACACAAACTAAGATTCTATTGTATAATTTAACTTTATTTGGATTTTTTTAAGTACTTTTAATAAAAAAAATGTAAAAAATAAATTTATTTTACCTTAAGCTAAAATTAACTTATAAAAAAACTAAAAATTGGTTATCCATAAGTTAATTTATAAAATTTATATTATGTAGTTTATTTAATTTTTTTAAATACTTATAACTTAATTTTCACTTATAAAAGAATAATTAGTTTAGTTTTATTATTCTTCTTTCCTATAAATTAGTGGAAATACAGCTGTATATATGTCCATACTTTTTATGACAATAAAAATAATAAGATATGAAAATTAAAATGTTGATTAACAAATATAAAGATTAAAAAATAAAGGAAATGTGTAAAAAGCAGATAAAAAAAACTAATATACATTGTTGTTTGTTGTAGATGTTTATATAAAAATAAAAAAAATTGTCCAACATACCTTTATTCCAATTCAATAAAAGAATATCGATTTAGACATGATATTGGTATATTATTCATTATTAACCTTTACTGGTTCAATTATTTATTCTGTATTTCAAATATTGTTCAAAGTTCACGACAACTCTGTTTCAAACCTTCTCGAAAAAACTTTTGTTTTTATTATTTGACATCGTGGGTTAAAGCCCATGGACCATTCTACAAAATGGATTATCTTTGAAATACCTTATAATGGTTTTTTCTCGCTGCACCTCCATTGTTACTGACTGTCTTCTCTTACCAACCAAAAATATTAAATTATATTCTGTCGCTGAACCATAGCTGCTACCACTCGGTTCTCACTAGAGGGAGAAGAAAAAGAAAAAGAGTTCAATTTTGAAAAAAAAAAAAAACTCATTTGAAAACATATATGCTCTAGAAAGTTTATTGTAGAAAATTTGTTTCAAATAGTATTATTATATATGATCTGAAAGTTTATTCCAAAAGTTATATTTTGAAAATATTGTTTTAGAATATAGTTACATTTTCTGGGAATTCTATACTGGAAATTTCATAAAAGTTGAGATTTGTAGAACAAGTAATAGAGAGAGCAATTTTTACAAAGAAGAAAATGATCATTTTGAAATTAAGGGTGTGCAGTGAGAAATTATTGGGGTGCATGAAGGAAATGCTCTTAGGTTTGGACCTGACCCATCTTATTATTTTTACTTATAGTGCTAAAAGAAGAGTTTCTTTTTACCATTTTTTGCAACATGTATCTCATTCAACTTTATTTTGTCTTATTAATTTATAGAAAATAGATAAAACATTTGTAGTGCAAATTTTTTTACTTATAAATCAATTATAATTTTAATATTTTTATAAAAGTGCGTGAGACTAGAAATAATGAATGGTTCGTTAACGGTCCAATAGGGGTGGAACAAAATGTTCAAAAAATCTCATTAGGATAGTTTTTTATTTTTTTAAACAATGACTCTGATACCATGTTAGGAGTAGGTTTAAAGCCTAACTCAACCCTACCAAACTGACTTGTAAGGTGAGGTTTGCACCTTAGTTATATATATATATATATATATATATATATATATATATATATATATATATATATATTATGAAATTACTTTATCTTTAGTCAATGTGAAAATTCTAATATTTAACCACTTATATTAATTTAATATGATGAATTATTTAAAAATGGAAACAAACTAAAAATGGTTATATTCAACCAGTTAATGATATTTTCATATATTACAGATCTTTATGTTTGGCCAATGTTTGTGGTAATTTGGCATCAATACTAGCTTCTCAAAGAAAAAAAAAAACATTATTTTCAAGATATTTTATCATATCTTACAAATTATTGATGAACTACGGAATTTTTTTAACATTTTCCATTTGTGTACTTTAATCATAGTTGTACAAATTTTAGCCACCATATATACATATGAAACTTTTATTAAAACAATATTAGGAAGCCTCCAAAATGGCCGTCATATTCTTTTTTGTGAAACAAGGATTTTTCATATAATAATAAATTTTTGGTGTGCAGTTTGACTAAAATGGCATAGTACCTATTTATATTTGGTATGAGTTTTATAAGAAAATAAAACAAAACATTTGAATGTCATGAAATCATAAAACATATTTAGTATTCTTGATATGCAACAATTAGGTTTTAGATTTATTTTTTGAGAAAAAAAAAGTGCTTGGAAAAATAGTTAATGTGTTCAGTACTAGGTAAAATGTGCGAATAAAAAAAATCTTCAAAAATAAGTTATTTTCATATATCTATGAAAAAAGAATTTCTTGACAATTTTTCCTGTTAATTGTTTTCCAATGGCTCCATACATTTTTCGTAAATCAATTTAAATTTATTTATCATCAAATTATTTAAATATAAATTAGTTCTAGCGGTGATTTATTGTACATACAATCAATTATTGAAATAATTGAATATTTAAAAGTAAATGTGGTGAAATGATTTAGAATAATTCTTTAAATGTTAAACAATTTGATACCGTTTTGTTTGGACTATATAAGATTATATCATTTTCTTCTTTGTCAGCAATTTTTGTCTTTGTTAGGTTCCATATTTGATTCCTCTATTGAACCACAAACCCCACCTCATGTTCAATCTTTGTTTTGTGATGGCTCTTCAATAATGTAATGTAACATTATCAACATAACTATTATTATTTGCATCATTTTCATTCATCATATATTTACTATACAATGTAGGGTGCAAATGGGATAGGTTTATCACTCAGTCCAAAAAAAATTTCTTTTAGAATTAATTAAGTTAATCCAATATAGGATTGAATTGGTCATAGATCTTAACTTTCTTATAAAAACAAATTAATTTTAAAATATATTTTTTCTATACTTTTAGAATAATACACTACTATTTCTACACAACTGGGTACATTAAAAATATTTATTTAATTCTCACTTCTTTCTATACAATTATATATATATATATATATATATATATATATATATATATATATATATATATATATATTTTGGTACATTTAATAAATTTTTTAGGAGTCGAAGTTAAGCGCAATTTAAATAAGATAATATGACTAATCCATTTAATCTTTCTTGAGATATTACTATCTTAAATAAGTTTTTATTATCTTTAGTTTTGAGAAACTCCTTTCGACTAAATCAATTGTTAATATTATTTTATAATTTATATGTGCATTTGGAAAAGAATTCATTCTTTTTATATAATTAAGAATGTCAAATGATTTATCATTTTTTAAACCTATAATTTTTCTTAAGAAATCTAATTCTGAAAATAAATCAAATCCATCAATATCCAACAAATTATCATATTTTAAAGATTTTAAGGTTTCAACATTTTTCTTTAAAAAATGTACAATCTAGTGACTTTAATTTTTTAACACTAAATAAAAAACAAAAATATCCTTATATATTTTAAATTGTTCAAATTTACTTTGAAGTGTGGTAATTACTTTATCTACAATATATAAAAAGTAATCATTTCTAAATAATTCTTGAAAAGATTTTACAATTTTATTCTCACGTTTTAATCCAATTGTTTCTTTCTACGTCTAATACGTTTTTAACCAAACTTAGGTTCTTCTAAAGTTGATAGTAAGTTTTTTTTTCTAAACTTGAATTATGTTTCTACAAAAAACCTAACTTTGAATTATCTTTCTATAAGAGAACAAAGATAAATAATCTTTTCTTTTTCGTAAACAAAATTATAACTCACTAAATAAAGTTTTTAACTCTTTAATTAACATTTTTAATACCAATAAAATCTAACAGACACTGATAATAATTTAATTGAATTTTATTCTCAAACATAAACTTACAATTACTTTGATAGAGCTATATTAGTAAAGAAATATTTTTTTGAGGCCTTCTTCTTTTCTTCAACATAAGTTTATAATTAATTTAATAGAGTTATATTAGCACAAAAAAATTGAGGTTTTTTTTCTTAAACATAATTTTATAATTAATTTAATAGAAAAATATTAGTAATAATTTTTTTTTGAGACCTTCTTTTACTTGAGTCCTAAAGTAAATGTTTTACTTGCTTTATCCTCAAACCGACTTTTTATATATATGGAAAAACATGTATTATCATTTGTTATCTAATAATATTAAGGAAAATTATATTTTGACTCTCATTTTGTACTATTTGATGTGATTTAGTATGGAACATTGATTAATGTATCAGTATCTATTCCTTTGAAATAATCAATTCTAATACTAAATCACATCAGGAAGTATAAGATGAAAGTCAAATTAAGGGAGTCAAAATATCATTGTCCTAATATTAATATCGCGGTACTATTTAATAATTTTAGTGGAGATAAATGAGTTTCATGTTTAACATGCAAACTCCATTCATGTTGTCATCAATTAGCATCTACTTATACAGATTCAATTTCAATTTTGGAGTCCAACTTAGTCAACTTTTGTGTTATTCAATTCAATTCAATTTTTCCATGCCATCAATTTTATGGTCATCGTGTCATTTAACACCTTTACTTTATACCTAATTTGGAGGCAAGTTTAAAATTGATTGCATACTTTTATCACTCTTAACATTGTTTTGTTAAAATTGTCAATATTAAAACATACAAGATAAATAAATATGTAAAAAAAATATATGTAGTGAAACTTATAATCTAATAATAGTTAAATGATAAAGATATAATTATTTTTTCACAAAGTGTGTGACTTTTACGTATCACCTTTACGGTAAAGTGTGTGATTTGTTTAAATAAGACTCATGTATAAAAAAATATAAATTGTTGGAAAGAAATTTGACAACAAGAAAAAAGAATGTGTACAGCAATTAACATAGATTAAATAATCGACACAATTACTCTTTTGAGTCGTAAAGTAATGCAACTTGTTCAAAATAATGGAATGATGATTGGAATCCAAAGGTTACAATTCTAAATAATTATTTTTTAGCGGACTAATTTTATTACCGTTACAATAAGCACTCTTAAATTAAAATCTATATTTTATTATTATAATCTTGATGTCACTATTATCATTATACTATCACGTCATGCTCTATATGTGTCTTTATTTCCACTAATGTGGTTTTTTTATTATAATGGTATAATTTATTTTTGTAATTATCAAGTTTAGAAATTTTATAAATTCTGGGTAAGTTGTACCAAGATGGTACGATTTAGCAATAAAGAAGTCGTGTCAATATAAAATGATTTTAATTTAAATGATAGTATGGGAAGACTTCCTTGTTGTTAAGAAGTCGTGTCAAATCGAGACGATTTTAGTTAATTGTCTAAGCAAAGTCGTGCAATATGAGAAGACTTCAGTATTAAATTTTTAATGAAGAAGTCGTGTCATATTAGAGAGACTTCAGTATTATATTGGTAATGAAGAAGTTGTATCATATTCGGACAACTTCAGTTGGACAGAATAAAAATTAAATATTTTTTAGTGATATTAATTAGTTAAATAATAAAGCATATAAGTAGTTAAAAATTTCATGATGATTTTTTTCATTATAATAGGACGTGAAAGTTATTTATGAGAGTCTGTGCCACAAGGAGGTCTTCTTCGTTGTCATCTAGGTCTTATTTGAGATCTTATTTCAACCTGTTCAAAATGAAGATTATTGGTCTACTTAAACTGGTCCAAATTTAACTGACTCTCACATGCGATACAACAAACCAGGAAGACGAACTACAACTGTATCCACAAAGAAAATAAACCAAAGAAATGTTCATTTTGCAGAAGAAGTATTGGTCATAACAAAACCAACTGCCCAAATAGACATTGAAATTTTATTTTATGAAATTCTCGTAACTTCAGTTTATCGACTTTGTTGTTCACTTTTATTTTAATATCACTACAAGAAAATGCTTTATTAGTATCCAATTTTAGTGACCATAAGTTGTTAATTACTATAATGACTAATTTAGATACAAGTTTACAAAGTACAAAAAATTATCGGTTACTAAAATAGTTACTATTATGAATAAAAAATTATAATTAGTCACTAAATTGGTTTTTAAAATTAGCTACCATAGTTTTTACTACCAAAGGAAACTAGTTACTAAAAATTAGCTACCTAAGTTTTGGTCACCAAAATAACTTAGTTACTAAATTGGTCTCTAATTAATTAGTGACAAATTTAGTGACCAATTATAATTTTTTATTTATATTAGTGACTATTTTAGTAACCAATAAATTTTAATTTTGTAAATTGGTATCTAAATTGGTCACTATAGTGACTAATCACTAAAATTGGTTACTAATGAGACATTTTCTTGTAGTTATATTATCAAAAAATTATTTGATTTCATATATTTGTTATTAAAAACACTTTTTCTTTTCTTTACATTTTTATATCTATTTTATTCTTCTATAATTTATTATATATAATAAAATTTTAACTTATTCAATTTAATATTATCAGAACCAAATATTTTTTTTACAATAATACCATTCAACTAAAGTCTTGCCATTATGAAAAGACTTTGCTACGAATTCACACTGAAGTCGTGCCATTATGACAAGACTTCTCTTACATCCCACACTGAAGTCATGCTATTATGGCGAGACTTCTCTTATAATTGAGAATAATAATAATTATTTTAAGTTATTAATTATAATATGAATAAATTATATTTTTGTAATTTTAAATAACATTTTTAATTTTATTTGAATGTCATTTCTTTTATTTACATTGAAGGGTAAAATGGTAATCATACAATTTATTCTATTAAAAATTATAATTTATTAAATTTTATCAATCACGTCATACACAAATTTTTATAAACTTTCCACTCATATCCACTTAAATCATATCATCTTTTATTTAATCCAAACAACCTTGTCTTTACCTGCAAATCAACTCAAATCAACGCAAATCCACTCCTCCAAATCCACACCCCAATCCAAACACAACATAGCATTACAGCCCCAATACACTGAAGTCGTGCCATTATGGCAAGACCTTCTTTGTAAATGAAGTTGTCCCATTTTGGAAAGACTTTGCTTCCTTGAAGTTGTTTCGTTCAAGCACGACTTTGATTATTTTCGTAATTAACTTAAGTGAAGTTGTCTTAATCTCTTACGACTTCTACCAAATATATTAAAGTCTCTTTAATTTGGCACGACTTCAGTTCCTCTAAACTGAAATCGTCCCATTTTGGCACGACTTCTTTCCGATGAAGTCGTCCCATTTTCACACGACTTACCTCTGTTCAGAATTTAAAAAAAAAGTGCACCAGTTTGGGAAATAAGGTTTCAAATTGCACCATTCGGAGAAAAAAAATCCACTAATGTAGAGCCTATGTATCTATATCATTTAAATATTTATATTTGTATTAGAAGTTAAATAATACATGTAAATTTATTAAGTTAATATATATAAAAAATAATAAAAAGTAATTGAATATTAATGGTAAAAATTGAAAATATAATAATAAAAAATTAAATTTGTAATATTTTTTGTATAAAATATTTTAAAATAACAATTATTTCTGTAAAATAGTTAATAGTTATATTATAAAAGATAAATAAAAATAAAAATTAGGTAGTTTAAGAGATATTTTTTTATATATAAGTATAAATATTAAACATAATTATAATTTATATAATTATATGATGGTGTTTTTTGGAGCCAACGATTCAAAATTGTGTTTTATAGTTGTACCTAAAACTAAAAATTTGAAAGAAGACCATCCTTTGAACTTTCATTAAAAGTTGAATGGAGGAGAATCGACTATAGTTGGATGCAAAACTCTCATCAAATGTCTTCTTTATAAAAGAAAAAAAAAAACGGGACTTTTCTCCTTCCTTCACTAAATCTTCACAACTCTTAAATTCTTCGTCACTATTATCGTTGATCCTACCACCATTCATCAATGTCGTTGTCATCGTTTGCTCACATCGTTGTTGTCGTTGTTCGCTTTGCTGTCACTATCATTCACTTGTATCATTGCTACCGTAGCCACCATTGTCGTTCACTCGTATCATTATCGTCGTTGTTTGCTTGTGTTGCTGCCATCATCGTTCACTCACATCATTGTTACTATTGTCGTTTGTTGATATCGTTGTCACTACAATCGGCTCTAGTCGTGCCACCATTGTTTACTAACATCATAACTATAATTATTCGTAGTTTCTCGTCTTGGGTCTACACACGTTTGCAACCATCCTCCCTCCTTGTTTGCCACATCTTAGTTTCTATGGGTCTCCATTACAATTGCTTTGGGTCACCATTGCCACTTTCTCTATTCCTTTTGCTCCCCACAATGCCACTCTCCATTCCAAGTATTTTTTTTTAATTTGATTAATGTTTATTATCTACAAATTAGATATGATTTAAATTTAAATTGTATCTTATGTGTTATTAGATATATTTTTTTTAATGTATTATTATATTTGTGTTAGACCCTTGGATAATTTAAATTTAAATTATATTTGTTATGCTACTATATTTTTTGACCCTAACAAACATTGTTATATTTGTTTAGTTGAACGTTTGGTATTGAGTCTAAGGGTGTCTAACTCTCTACAATTATTATTTATTTTTTTATACTAATTTTTTTTGTACTTGTTTATTGAGCGATCCTTAGTTTATCGTTTGAAATTTAATGCATTGAGTTGTGTAGTACTCATCCAATTTTATACGTCTTCGTATGTTAATTTAAACTTTATATGAAAACTAATGAAGTTTGTATCGATAATCATTGTATTAAATTTTGAATTGTCCGGTTGGACAGTTTGAGAAGAGTAGTCACATTTTATCAATTGATTAATATTTAAATTATAATCTACAATTCATATATTTTATTTAATTTTGGTTTATTACACTTTATGTTGATCTTCATGTACATATTTGACTATTGAGATTTTGTGTCATCACTTTCATTTCATGTTGTAAAAAAATTGTGAAATATAAAGGATGATGATTACAATTTATGTACTATTCAACTATAATAAAAGTGAATCTTCTAGAATAGGATAATGTCATACCTATGATAAAAAAATGAGCTTTGCATGCATGGATAGAAAACTAATTTCAATCATGTATCTATAGAACATAGAAATGGACCAGAGTTGGATTAATTCACCACTTATAAGTGATGATTACAAGATATGAGTGAAAGAATTTATACAGTTTCCTCAACATAATGTTCGTAATGTAGAAAACAAATTAAGGATGAGTTGCCCTTGCGTGAATTGTTTGAACAAAAGAACATTGGATGTTTCCAAAATTAGAAAGCATCTTTTGTACGATGGAATTCTAAAGAATTATATAACATAAATGTGACATGGCAAATTATTAAACATGTCAAGTGTAAGATTTGCTAAATTTAATTAATTAAATGAATAATTAATTAATAAATGCAGGTATTGAGAGCCTTTATGGCATTAAATGTTGATTGTTGTGACGTGAAAAAATACTAGTTCAAATGGTAGAGAGTACTTGTTTGTGTGAGGGGACTTGAGTTTAAGTCTTATGTATGTCATTTATAAGTTATTTAATTGATTATTATTTTAATAATATGCTTAATCATGATGAGTAATAATATAATCCTAGAATTATAAGAATTATCATGAAACATGAATTGGTTGAATGGTGGTGCATTGATTTGACATTGGCATGGTTTTGGATTCGAACCTTGGTATATCCAAATCAAACTTTCCTTTTGCCAAAATTTTATTTGGCATGAATGCAAAAGGGCAGAGGAACCCTAGCTAGCCAAGAGGGTTGGAAAACAACTCTTAATGATCCTTGAATAGTCATTACCATCACCATTAAGGTGATTTTCGTTTCCTTGCGTTAGTGAGCACTGTGAGATAGAGGATTAGAGTTGTTGTTGTTGTTAGTGAGCACTGTGAGGAGAGAAAATTCAGAGAGTGGACTGTGCTAATTGAGTGAGAAGGAGTGCTAAAGTGGACAAGCACGAGGCGACCATTTTTAATCAAGGAAGAAGCCAAGAACCTTCAAGTTTTAGCAAGGAAATCTAGGTTAGGGGAGCTGGACTACGTTCTCTTTATTTTTTTTTTGCATAACTGTATAAATTATAGCATGTATATGCATGATCGTTCCCTTACTTCGCTTGAAATTTGTGTTTCTGGAATTTTTTCAGAAACCGCTTGGCGGGCGATGAACTGCCGCCAAGCAACTCATCCCTTTATGCTTGTTTCTAGGTTCCTGAAGAGGAATCGCCTGGCGGCATGATCTTGACCACCAGGAGACGCATGTCTGCCACCCAGTTTCTGGGTTTCTAGATGAAGGGTCTGGCGGTTATGAACATCCGCCAAGCAACGCGAGCTAAATTGGTTTAATTTTGGTGTTTTGAGGTTTCTGGGATGATTCTGATCGAGGAGAAAGAAAGTTCTATCTGTTTATAAATAATTAGATGTCATATATTGTTGAATTACGTGTGATTGGAGGTTAAATTGGATGAAGTTATATGAATAGCTTTTAGGGTTTGGCAAATTGGGGATTTTAAGTGTTAATAATTACTGATGCTGGAATTGTGTTGATAATCTGTAAATTTGACTCTAGTTGGAGAATAGGTACCATTGGTAGCATGATTGATTGCTGAGATTGGGTAAATGATCAATGTAGGTGTTTTGGATTTTTGGGCATTCACAGGTGCAGTGAAATTCTAGAATTTACCCAGACTTTCATGCATCGCTTGGCGGCACTTGTATTTTCGCCAAGCGCCAGCGTAATGGAGTCTGCATTGCGTGGTTGTGATGGCAGACACTAAGTTTGGGTTTATGTTGAGTAGAAATTACTTTATGTGAGAGAACTTGGATCTTTTTTATATGGCTCAAGAAAGAAAAGGGAATGAATATTGGCACGATTTAATGTAACGGTTGGAGTGTGAGGAGAAGTGGTTTAGTAGTAAATACAATATAGTTAGTTTATCAACTATGATTATGAATAATGTTAGTTGTGGAAAAAGGATGTAGACCTTGGGATTGATATGGAGTGCCTATTTAACCAAGAGTAGAATCAATGTCGTAAAATGGGTATATTGTAGTAGTGAATTAAAAAGAGGAGTTAGTACTACTAAACCAAGGCTGGATTAAGGATTACATAAGAGTACAATAATGTCCACTTGGCAGTATAAGAATGAATTCATATATAGGACTACATGGGGCTAATTAATTATATATGAGACCAAATAGGATAATGGGAAGCCATGTTGATAATATTCAACTACGTCTATGAATTCTGGGTAAGTGTTGAGGTAGAAGAGGTTTGTTGAAAATTGTACAAGACTGTGACCAACCAGTACCACTCGTTGTATTGGTGTAGTGCTTGGCGGCAAGGCTGGATCGCCAGGTGATAGCTACACTCATAGTGGCTACTGGAACGCGTGGCGCCTGACAGTGAGTGTGGTCCTGCCAGGCGATGTCTACAACGTCAGTGGGCTTCGAGGCGAGTGGCGCCTAGCAGCACGTGTCCCCCGCCAGGCGGTCTGGAAGCGAATTTCGCCTGGTGGATCAAAAGCAGTGTCAGTCGATAATGCATAGGTATGGCTTGTGTTTTGCTTGCTTTAGATGGGTGTGGTCTACAAGGTTTTGGCGATATCTCGAAGGTCGGCTTGCTGGTGTTTCTTGAGTTGTGGCTTGGAACGTATCCCTTGAGTTGTGGCTCAGGATAGGGGTTAAGCATGTAGCATTCCTTGAGTTATGGCTCAGAATGACATCTTTTGAGTTGTGGCTTGGGATGACGGATGAACACGAGGAACTCTTGAGTTGTGGCTCGGGTTGGCGAGTGTTGCCGGTGTGAGTGTGTAAGTTGTGGCTCGTACGGATGAGTCTATATAGATTTTCATCCTCAGTATTAAGCTGACGAGTTTGGTAGTCTTGGGATGTACGAATTATGTTCGTATTGTGAACTCCACTTGGCGTTACAGAGTATGGTCTGTAGCAGGTTTCCCGCATTTGCTCTACATGTTGTGGCTTGTAGGTGTGACAGTAAGGCATCTTGAGATATTCGTCTAAAGACGTAGACCATGGATGACATGGTGGTGGCCATGTGATATGGAATCAAAGGATGTAATTCCTTTGGTGTGTTTGTATGTATATATGTTTTATGTATATGTTGTTTAAAGTGTTAGCTCACCCTATTTGCTTGTGTTTGGTAATGATCGTGTACGCGGTATACGGGAGCAGAGGATGTTGTAGATGGATCTGGTGAGGACGAGAGCCGGAGCGGGGCTAGTCTTTAAGAAAGATTTATCAGAGTTTTTATGATTTATGGTTTTTAAATAAATTTGTAAACACCTATGTGATCAACTCTTATATTTTATTCGAGTTTATAATTATGGACTTTGGAATAATTTTGAATGTAATAAATGTTTTAAATTTCCCGCGTTTTTGGGAAATGAAGTGAAATACATGAGGTATATTTATTATGTTTTTATTTTATTATTTGAAATCTGTAATATCCGAACGAGATGTTACATCAAGTGTGATATACATACACACATACACACACACACACAAACACATACGCACACACACACACACACACACACACACACACACATATATATATATATAGTCAATTTATTATTTTATTAAAATAGACTCATGAAGAACAAGGAATGTCAGGAGAACCTCCTTGTGGTTGTTCTAAGGGCCAAAGAAATCAAGAAATCATGTATTCCAAAGCCAATTCTGAGGTTTTCCTAGTTTCTCAAATGCTCGAAAATTATTAGATCTTTCACTATGTTGGATAAAATCCTTCTTTCTTAACCTATTATGATTGTAATGTTTTAGGCAAAGTACTTGAACATTGATATGATTTGGGATCGCCTTAGTGATGTCATTAACATAATCATACACAAAGACGAGATATCCAAGGGAGACCTCTTACCCTCATGCGTTGAAGGTACTTTCATTTTTTTCATCTTTTGTGGATGTTGCACTTTTGAGTGTTTGAAAATCCTATTTTGACAACTCAGTGTGTAGAGTCAAAATTAGTGGTTTTGAGTTGGTTAGTGACGTTCATTTTTTTTTTTAAATTTCTAGGTTGGTTCATTGTTTTGAAACAATTGCACTTAACCTTTTTTACGCATGTTATTCAATCAATTAATGCAAATTCACGTATATTATTCAACCAAATGTGTAAATTTATGTTTGTTATTCAACCAACAAACATGAATTTATGTTGGAGATTTTAACTGACGTATATTTACGTCTCCCACAATTATATCTAACCTAAAACAAACATGAAAAGCCTAAAATAACAGATGTAAAAAATCATAGATGTCCATTGTGTTCAAAATGTTTATCGCATGTAACCACTTAATGAAAAAGAACTTGCCACATAGGTGTAATTGTTGCCTTTGTCTTCCAAGGACAAGTGAATACTTATTGGTGAATATAGTGGTGGTACAATCTTAATTCTGCCAGTGGGATACTCGTTTGGGATGAATTCCTATGCTGCAACAAAAAGGTAATGTTTCAAAATTATATACCAAGTGACCACTTTGTGAAAAAGCAACTACCACATATGTAAACATATTATAGAGTTGTGGTTGGATAAAGTATAGTCAGTTTGGTAATTATGTCAGTGAGTTTCACTAAATGCCTACAGGTGACTATTATATGCAAAATGTATATCTTAAGTTACCACTTAGTGAAAGAACACTTGACACTGTCATTTTCACAACCACATACCTTTAGTCGTTGTAATGAGAAAATTCACGTGGAGTTTGTTAAGAGACTACATTTGTTAAAATAAATTTAGTCATTTTTATTATTGATTTTGGATTAAAATTATAAAATTTATAAAATTTAGTGACCGAAATTAAAGAAATCAAATTTGTGGATAAAATTTAAAACAAACAGAATTTAGAATTTAACTATCTTAAAATTATTATTTTTAAGTAAATTAATATATCTTTTTCTTTATTATATTCAAAAATTACCTTTACACAAAATTAATGTATTAATTACAAATTTCTTAATAAAATATGTTTTTCACGATAATGTGAATTTTTAAAAAAAATATTACATGTTTGTTACTTATTTTAATTTTTTTATTGTTTGATTTCTTGTAAGAAATTGAAAGGATGAGAAATGATATAATTAGTTTTTATTGTGCGGCAAGAGAGAAAGAAAACAGTTTTAAAATGGTGGTACTACATCAATAGTAAAATTTCCAAAGCGTTTTTACTTATTTCTTTTCATTTATCTTCATCTTAATTTTTTTTTACCAAACACGTTTAATTTATATTTGTGCACATTTTCATTTTTTTTATTTTCATTTTCCTATATTTATATAAATATATTGTTTACTAAACAAAACACTTAGTAAATGCATATTTACATTGACATACATAATTTCTAAAACTACCCTCAAAAGGGTCAAGTGTGCTAAAAAAATATTGCATCATACATGTGTGAACATTCTACGGTTGATTAAGTGATTGTGATAGTCAATGCTCATTTCAAATTTTATTCAATTTGAAAAAATAACTTATACTAAAGTTGACGGAGGGTCTATCTATAATATTATTTGCAACATTAAAAGAACATTCAAAAGGATAAATGGTAGCAAAGAATCTATGATTTGTCAAGATTTTAACAAACATAAAAATTGATTTCCTCTAATTGTATATGGTCGGTCAACAATGATTGAATAGATCAAATTATCACTCATGTACTTTTGTTTAAATAAATTTCAAACCAACTACCACACTACAAGTAAAATAATAACATTAACGAAAATAATATAATGATATTACAGGAGATTAGGAAGAGATATTTGAAATCCTTCTTGTGTGTTTGGATAAGATAATTTATAAATGTAATTTATTTATTTGAAAAATTAAAAAATTTTATATTAAAATGATTTGTTTGGATAAAATAGTTAGAAAGAAATTGAAATTTAAGAAAATTTGGAAGATATTTAAAATAAATAAAACAGAAAAAATTCAAATACACTAAAAAATCTAAAATGTTTAAAATTTCTCTCCTTTTCACTCTACTCACAAAGGTCGATCCAAATGGGTTTAGGCTAACAATTCAATAAGCATGACTGAAAACTCAGTTGGGTCAATTCGAACTAAAGACTCAACAAAGTCGACTCAAGCTGAAAATCAAATCGATTCGAACTAGGTTGGAGTTTTAGAAGAATTGGTATGAGCCAAAGGTTGAGACATGTTGTCCCGAACGGGGTCGGTTGGATTAAATGTCGAGATGATTCAGCACAGGCAAAAGATCGAGTCGAGTCAGTCTAGAACGAAGTTCGAGTTGAGTCCGCTCAGAAAGAAGATAGAATTAACTTGTTTACAACTAAGTTAAATGTAAACATTATTTGATTTTTTCATAAATTGATCTCTTAATCTACTCTATTTTGTCATATATATACTACCTGTACTATTTTCTCAAACCTTCTAACATTAACAAAAATTATTTTTAAAAACTAAATTGAATTATTATTTTAATATAACTTTTTAAAATGAAATTACTCTTAAATATAATACATTTCAATGTTTTATACGATTCAAACGTAAATCATACACTACAAGAAAATGTCTCATTAACAACCAATTTTAATGATCAAAATTTGTTACTCACTATAGTGACCAATTTAAGATATTAATTTATAAACAAATTCCTTTAGTAACAAATACTAACTAATATTTAGTGACCAATTTCCTTTAGTAGGTAAAACCTTAGTAACTAAATATTAAAAACCAATTTAGAGACCAATTATAATTTTTTATTCATAATAGAGACTATTTTATTAACCAATAATTTTTTTATTTTATAAATTGGTATCTAAATTGGTATAATAATTTATAGTCACTAAAATTAATTGTTTATAAAACATTTTCTTATAATGATAATTGAATTTGCTCAAAATATAATACAGTTTATTTAAATTATTACAATTTTTAGAATTAAAGTTTATGCATTTTACACCCTTAACTCCAAAGTTTATTTTATTTGTTTTTTATAAAGTGGACACGAAAGTAATTAAGCCATGAGAGTAGGGTTTTCGAAAGAGTGTCCATCACATAGAATCCAATTTACTGTTCTTTTTAGTGATTAATGACATCTTGGTTCTCATAAAAGAGATAAAGATGGCCAACCTTTTAAGTTTTTTTTTTTTTTCTCTCTCCTTTTCATCATATAACAGTCACTTCTGTTCTTGATGGCTATGGAATTGACTTTCCCTTCTTCTTTCTTTTTTTTCCTTCTCTCTTTTTTTTTTATTCATTTCCGACGTGGAAATTATTCTTCCCACGTAATCATGACCTGGAAATTCTCTCAGTACTTATCCTTCTTCCCATGCTTCAACTCTTTGAAGCCATGCACACTCTTATTCCAATAAACAAACAAGAAAACGACAACAAACATAACATTGTTTTTTGCTAAACAATGACATTACTAGGTTGATTAAGAACAAGCTTAGGTTATTGTTTTACATTAAATACATGCAAAATCACGCGGATGATGAAATGTACAGTCCATAGATTTTGTATTTGATTATTTATATTCTCGTATAAGATCATGATTAATATAAATTTGGTTATAACGTTCTCATCATTTAAAAATCATCATATACTATGTTGATTAATTTCGTCCCTGTCCCTTTCCACCATGTTCTCTACCCTGTTCTTTCTTTTCTATTCTCAAAACCAATCATTGTTTCAAGAAAATCGATGGTTATTGAAAGCCTTTTGAGTTTTGTGTTGAAAGATAAAGCACAGTTGCTTATACGATTTGTTCTTCTCGATTACCAATCATTTTATACAATTCATTAACAAAAATAAAAAATATGTTATCTAAAATAACTTTTTGACATCTTATTCATAAAATAAGTTATTGATATCTTAAAATTGATTTGTATCTAAGTTTTTTCTTATTTATTTTAAGTTTAAAATAAGTTTAAATATATTAATATTATCATGCATCAATTTTAGAAGTAGAAAAGAACTAATTTAATGCTGTATACAATTATTAAAATCAGCATCCAACCAATTATATAAGTGGATATTCATGTAAAAGCACGTGTGAGGTCATCTTTTTGAAACCAATGGCTCTCTTACACAGTTTAACATTGAACAAAGACAATGCATTATTAAACATTCATTGGTTGTTATTATTGCATTTATTTCTATACCAGTACTGTATACTTTATTTTAATAGTACCTTGTTTTAAATTTTTAATTTTCAAACTACATTTTAAATTTATTACATAGAAATATTATTATAGTTAAATGTTACAGTTTAAAATTACATTTAAGTGTACCTAATACTAATGTGTGTGGACGTGTGAAACATAATATTCTTATTTAACCATAATTTTAGAGTAATATTAAAGACTTTTTTTTCATGTTTTCTATAAAATTATATATTTTCTCTTTTTTTATCCTACTCATCCATAATTATGTTTTAATATTTTTTATTTATTTTACTTTATTTTTAATAAATATAAATTTATTTCACATATAAATTTAATAACATTATAATATTATGGTTTATAAATATAATATGATTTAAAAGATACGTCTATGTTTACGCGAGTCTTTATAACATCAAATTATACAAAATTAAACCAAAACAATAAAAATATTATAAAATTACATTTAAGTGTACCTAATACTGATGTGTGTGGACATTTGAAACATAATATTCTTATTTAACCATAATTTTAAAGTAATGTTAAAGATTTATTTAAAGGAGTTGATTGGAAATGTAAACTATATTCAAAATAATACTAATATACTCTATCATACTTTTTAATTTGTTTATAGTAAAATTTAACATTTTTAGCATTTTATTAATTAAAGTAAACTTTCCATAAACAAATAAGTAGAAAGTAATTACAGGTAGCAAATTATGTTCCAAAGAACCTTGATAAATTCTAACATCACGTGCAGCTGCAACAGGTGAAACAGAATTTTGTTTTTGTTTTCCATTTTATACTTTTTAAAGTTATTCTAAAATAATGTTGGACAACATTCATCGTTGCATAAGTAAATCACATATCAAATTAAATTATTCATTGAACATGTAATAAATGGTTGTTTTAATTTAATTAACTGCTTTTAAATTTAATCCTAAATATATCACTGAATTAAATAAATTGTTTTCAAGAACTGAATTAAATATTTTAAACAAACTTTCATAGACACAAATTACAATAAAAAAATATATCTCTTGGGAACGACAATAATAAAAGATATTTATAATTGTGACAATAATTTATTATTTTATTTATTGGGAGAATATATGCTAATTTGAAGAAGCAACTGACCCTGGTCTTTCAAAGCAGATAAAAAGGTTGGAATCAAATTACTTTTCTTCAAAAGAATTGATAGATTCCATGGTTTTTGCAAGAAATGAAAATTGAAATTACAATAATCTTAAATTTTAATTATTCAGAAAATGGAGAGAGAGAAAAGAGAGTGCACGCGCCAAGGCGTAGAGCGTGGAAAGATAACTCTGGCATTCTGAAAACTTTACAGAGTGGATATATATGACTTGACTTCATTTTTAGCACAACCTTTTCCTTTGTTTTATAGAAGTGAGAAAAACAGAACAGTGAGACAGAGAAGAGAGAGAGAGTTTCAGACCAAGCTCTTAGCTTCGTCATTGTACCTTTCCAAATTTGCCTTTGCCTTTTTCCTTGTTCCCAGCTCCTTCTTTTACAAAGGTTAGGGTTTTACGCAAGTTTCAACTACTTAACAATAATTATCAGTTTATTATTATACGCCAAATTCCCCTTTTTGATGCAATGCCTTGTGTGTGCTTACGTTCCCTTCCTTTTCATCACTCTTACACGCCAAGTTTGTTTCTCTTCACCACTCCTCCAACAATTGTAACTACTTCTTATAGCACAATCTAAAAAACAAATTCTCTGCATTTGCCAACCTTCTTTTGCTCTTCATTTATTTACTTTTTACTAGTGAGTTCGCCTAATTCACTATTTTATTTTATTTTATTTTATTTATTTGTCAGGTTTTAATTTTTGTTTCATGTTTAATGCTTCGTGTCAAAGTATGCATTGTTTTTTCTTTTGATCTCGTGGTGTGTTTTTCTTATTTACGGCGTGAATGGATGGGATGTGGACCTTTTTGGTAGGTTTGATTTTTGGATTTGTTGAAGTGGTGATAATAGCTTCAAGGAGTTGACCGGGTTCTTCTTCAGTTAAGAGGATGGTTCTGTGATTGGGTTCACTGAGAGGAGTGTGCTGAAGATTAAGGGTGTGGTGGAGATCAATGGATTGGAAGAGATCTGCTTTGGAGTGCCAGAGAGTAAAGATCTGTGGACAAGTTCTGTTGGGATTCTTGTTGATCTGCACAATTCACACTTCAAGTGCTGTCACCGATCCCACTGATGGTAAGGATTCTTACTCTTTTGGTATATTGAGATTTGGCATTTTGCGTGGTCTCCCTAGTGAATGACTGTAGATTCGGTGGTCACACTGGTGTAGTGGACCGTTGATAGTGCAGGCTTCTGGGACTTCTTTTTGTTTTGAATATTGTGTTTCTCAATGGTGGTTGAAGTCTATCTTCTTCTCTGCTATGACGACGATCAAATTGGATTTCATGTGTTCTTAGATGATTCTTTGGGGTTGATATCCTTCTTCCCCTTTAAAACTGAAGTAATTACACTTTGTGTTCCCGTGGCTATTCAGTCTATTGTTAATTGCTATGTTTGAATGTCCCTAATTTAATGTTTAATAATTAGCATTATGTTTAATAATGAACAGGATGATTGTAATATTCATGTTTAATAATTGGTCTTTTCGTCTTTAAATGAGCTGAATTGTGAAGTGTGATTAGTGTAGCCAAACAAAATATTTATGAATTACTGAACATATTTTTGATTTGTCATGTCATATATCTGAAGTCTTTAGGAGTTCTAAAGTTTTCTGATTGTATCAGTTGCTGCAATTAATAGCTTATATGCTGCACTGGGATCCCCTGTTCTTCCCGGGTGGGTTGCTAGTGGAGGAGATCCATGTGGAGAAGGGTGGCAAGGCATTCTGTGTAATGGGTCATTCATACAAAAAATGTATGTTATATTGTTATCACTCTGGCTTCATGTTGATATGTTGATTAGAATCTGAACAAAATAGATAATCACAAGTTTTCTTATCATCTTATATATCACAGAGTTCTAAATGGTGCAAATTTGGGAGGAGAACTGGGAGATAAACTATCAACTTTTGTTTCAATCTCAGTAATGTAAACATAACTCTCTCTCTCTCTCTCTCTCTCTCTCTCTCGTTCTTCATTTATCTGTGTAGATGCACATATGCATGAACGTGTACATGTTTGCGCATCTATTGCTTTTTCTCGCTCATGTATTTCTGTTGTCATTCTTCTTATAGTACATATAAATTTCTTCTGCATCCTCTTTACTTTTTGCTATGTATTTTGGAGGTAGTGATCTAAGCAACAACAACATTGGAGGAAATATTCCATCTAGTTTACCAGTTACCATGAGAAACTTGTATGTAATAACCCAACTCTGATACTAGCTATTACCAACAATTTGTGCAAAAAGGCGTGATGGATTGTATTTTCAGTTTTCTTTCAGCCAACCAGTTTACTGGAAGTATTCCAACCTCTTTATCCACTTTGGCTGGACTGACAGACATGTGAGTTTGTTGCTTCTCCTGTTTTATATTAAGTTTTATGCAAGTTCATTCAATTTATATCGAGTTATCTCCTTTCAGGTCTCTTAACAACAATTTCTTAACTGGAGAAATACCAGATGCTTTTCAGTCACTTACGCAATTGATCAATCTGTATGACCCCATTTAATTTAGCTCTTTTGGATGAAGATTCTTTGCTTCCTTATATATTAAAATATTTGATTGAGGCATTACCTATTGTGCAGTGATTTATCTCATAATAATTTGAGTGGGGCATTGCCTTCTTCTATGGATAACTTGTCATCTCTGACCACCCTGTTAGTATTTTGTCTTAGCAAGATCAAATTCTGACTTATTTTTTGTGCCAAGCAAACTCACTATTTCCTTGTTGGCAGACGCTTACAAAACAATCAATTGTCTGGGACACTTGATGTCTTACAAGACCTTCCTCTGAAAGATTTGTACTTCTCTTAACCATGCCTCTTGCTATTTAGTTTATAAAGTTGTTTTAATTTTGGATTTGATTCCTTTTAAAATGTGTATAGGGTTAGATGCTATCTTTCTTATTTTAGTACTACTTGATTCTCTGAAATTTATGCTTTTCTACCCTTTTTGAGCAGGAATATTGAGAACAACCAGTTTGCTGGCCCAATACCTCCAAAGTTGCTAAGCATCCCAGCCTTCAGGTGAAAGTCTTAAAAAATCAAGAACTTTATGTATTTTGCTTCTTTATGCTTAAATGGGATGATACCTTGAATTAGTAAATGGGAAGATGAAGATGGAAGTAGGTGGTTCAGCTTTTCTCTAGTTAAGTGGCCAGGAAAAGTAAACACATTATCTATGATTAGTCTCAAGAGTCAATGTTACACACCATTTCCAATTTGTAATAGTTACTGTGCATTAAGTAAGATGCACTTGTGTTGCGCTCAGATTGGTTATTATGGGGGCATTACCTTGAGTGGGGTATACTGTTTGTGATTCTGGATCATTTAAATGACATAAGATGTGAGTAGTTTAAATTGTACTGAAAGTAATACTTGGGGGTTAGCAATAGCAGGACTTAACGTTTTGTTTTGGCTTATCATATCCGGCTATCCTGTAGCTTGCTATTTTTTCTTTGACTGTGAGGTGTTTGTTTCTTGCTTGAAATTTATTCTATTATTTATTGATTTTGGTCCCCTCAGAATTTGGATTTTGAAGTATATATATTTATTTTGTAGCTTTAGATTTTAAAGGTGATATATTTGTTATTTAGGCAAGCTGGAAACCCATTTAATGTTAATGGTACAACAACAACTCCGGCTTCTTCACCTCGCTCCCCAGCAATAGCACCACCAGGAACTCCTATTTCTGGGACACCACCGGGAACTCCCATCTCTGGGTCACCACCATCTTCTGGCCGCGTACCTACTAAACAGGCCGATGGACCAGCTGCAGCAAATGAATCGCACACTGGGAAATCCAAAAATTCCACAAAAAGGGTGGTTTGGATATCTATTGGTAGTGTGTTGGGGTTCATTATTTTGTTACTAGGATTCATTCTCTTTATTCCAAGATGCAGCAGAAGAGAACGGGATGGCAGAAGGTCCAAGCATCAAATTGGTGCGTATGGGGCTGAAAGGGAAATGCCCAGGGGTAATGGGAGTTCAGTCCAACCACCTAGTCAAATTGAAAAAGGTAAATAAATATATCCAGTCCTTCATTTTTTTTTATCTAGCTTTTAATTACTCATTGGAATGATTATCCAATTCAAACCTTTTAATTTTAAACAATTATCATTTATTAAATCAGTACCGGTAGGGGATGTTCCCAGGCCAAAAGAGGAACATCAGGTAGAGAATAGGACAGTCTGGGCTAATTCAAGGCCAAAAGAAGGTCGTCAGGCAGAGATCAGGACAGTCTCGGCTATTCCAAATCCACATACAAATCCACGGAGTGAGCAAGAGAAGGATGTGCAAAGAATGGCAACAATACCAAACCCAGGCGATCATGAGATAGATATTAGTACACTAGAAGTATATTCAATGCCTCCTCCCCCTCCACCCCCCCCACCTCCTCCACCACCACCTCCACCTCCACCTCCTACTACTGAGAAGGTGACTGTTGAGCCAGCCACATCGCGCAGAGCAACAAATGTCACTAGGCACAAAAAAAGTTCAGTTCCTACTTTTACAAAGTTTTTTGGTATTGCATCCCTTCAACAGTATACAAATAGCTTTTCTCAAGAAAATCTTATAGGAGGAGGCATGCTTGGTAATGTGTATAGAGCTGAGCTTCCTAATGGCAAGGTAGCATTGTTGCTTATCAATTACATTGAATATGTCATATCTTTCTTGACTTTTATCACCTTTGAATTTGCAATAATGGCTACGTTTCTCTTGTTGATACTTTGTCCTTTTCATTAGCAGTTTCTCGAATGGTTTTGTAGTTGAACAGACATTGTCTTCGCGTTTGTTCTTGTTTCAACATTTCTAGCCTGATGTCAAAATATAGTGTAGTATGCAATTTTTTATTAATGCTGTTTGTGGTTTCTTTTCTGATGGTTGTTCTTGCATGGTGATGTGAATTTTACACACTTAGACTTTCTTATTTTAAAAATCTTATACAAGCACTACTCTTCCTGGAGATGCAATTGCGGTATATGTATTGACGGCTCCCTCTCTTGCTAACGCAATTACTTGTTTCTGTTACATCCATGATTCTTGAACTACGTTCAACGGTATAAGATTGTTTATTCAATATTTTTTGAAGTTTTTTCTTGGATGACATGGTAAATGGCTAAATGCATATATTGATCAATCAAAGTTTTAACTACTGATATCTGTTTTCCTTACTCAATAAAATAATCTTTGTGTTATCACTTCATTGCATGCATATCTGACACTTGACTTCCTTTATAAATTGTTAGTTTCTTGCTGTAAAGAAACTGGACAAGAGAGCTTCAGATAACCAGAAGGATGAGGAATTTCTTGAATTGATTAATAGTATTGACAGAATTAGGCATGCAAATGTTGTTGAGCTTGTTGGATACTGTTCCGAGCATGGTCAGAGGCTTCTTATATATGAGTACTGCAGTAATGGGTCACTGTATGATGCACTCCACTCAGACGATGACTTCAAAACAACACTCTCATGGAATACTCGAATTCGAATAGCTCTTGGGGCAGCCAGAGCCTTAGAGTAAGTCAAGTAGCTATTATCGTGAAGAAAATATTTGCTCAAGCTTGTTATTTTAGCTTATGATAGGTTCAAAGGTTTTTGTTTGTAGCTGACCAAATCATTGTTTGTCAAACTAAGAAAATATTTGCTCAAGCTTGTTATTCAGTCTCTTTAGAGAGCTATAGGATTTTCTATAATTTATGCAAAAACGTATTTGGATGCTGTGTGGTGGGAACTTATTTTTTAAACTTATGTTTTATGATACAAAATTTGATGTTCTGAATATAATATTTTTCTTGTCCTTCAACAAGATATCTGCATGAGTTATGTCAGCCACCTGTAGTACACAGAAATTTGAAGTCTGCCAATATTCTACTTGATGATGATCTATCCGTGCGGGTCTCTGATTGTGGTTTAGCTCCATTAATAGCGTCAGGAGCAGTCAGTCAGGTAAGATAGCATTTGATATTGTAAAAGTTTTTTCAACACAACGAGGGACATGATAAACATTTTACTAGGTTGATGTACTTCATGCTACTGAAGGAAGATTTCTTCTTAAATAGCTTGTCATTAAATAAGCATGTCAATGCCGTTTGCATGATATAAGTGTGTTCGTATTCTGTGTATTGTTAGCTCTCGGGGAACCTGTTAACTGCTTATGGCTATGGAGCTCCTGAATTTGAGTCTGGAATATACACATATCAAAGTGACGTGTACAGCTTTGGAGTGATCATGTTAGAACTTTTGACTGGCCGTCGGTCCCACGACAGGTTAGAATGACGACATCGTAATCAAAGTACTTCAGTCATATGTTTAACTTTCTTATCAGTTATTGTTTGGAACATCCTCCACAGGACACGTCCCCGGGGTGAGCAATTTCTGGCCAGATGGGCAGTTCCCCAACTTCATGATATTGAAGCCTTATCAAACATGGTTGATCCTGCTTTGAATGGAAATTACCCTGCAAAATCATTGTCAAATTTTGCAGACATTATCTCTAGATGCCTTCAGGTGATTGATTATCTACGTCCAGTTATTGTTAGCTTATTTATTTCATCTTTATTCTATGGAATTAATTTTTTTTCCTTGAATGTATGTAATGTAATGCAGTCCGAGCCAGAATTTAGGCCAGCAATGTCCGAGGTTGTCTTATACTTACTAAATATGATAAAGAAGGAGTCTCAGCAAGGTGAATCAAATGAAAAATGAGAATGGTGATGACATTTGTTTGTGAATTAATCATAATGTGCAGAGAATCACTTGATGAATTTCAACTAGTAGAAATTTCATGTCTGAGGAGCCCAATTAGTTGTCTCCATGCTTCATTATTTCCTACTAACCTATTCAACATTCAATGCCAAGTTCTAGCAGGAGTTTTTGTCCTATCAACATAAGAGAATTGAATTGTTGTGATCAACACTTGTATCTGTAGCCATCGTATCTCATAATTTCATAGTTGATTAGACCATTGCCATGTTAGTATTGTAGAGGTGTGCTAACTAACCCATTTATTTCATAATTGTTTCCAAATTGTGGTTTTTAGGTTTTCATCCTTCACAATAAAAATTGTTGATCATTTGTACCAAATCAGATAGGCATTGTAACTTGATATTTATTGTTCTTTGTACACTTCAAAATTAATATCTATTGTTTAGTTGTGCTTGTGCTTGTGCCCGTTTGATCTATTGATAGATGAATTGTTACATTTTCTCTTTCAAAGATCACAGTTTATTAATTTTAGGTGCAAAATAATTGTTTTCAAGTTCTTTGAATTTTATTTCTTAGATATCGTTAGGATATCTTTGTTTTCAGGGATTATATATAAGTCATAAGTTTCAAGTTCTGTAGTTTTCTATTAGGGTATTAGAGTATGCTGATATGATATATAATTTAAAATTCCAGATCATGAAAATAAGAAATTATTTTTCTGGCTTAAAAACATTAAAAATGAAATAAAATATTGATTAATTAAAGTTTGGATATTATAAGATTTAATCATTAAATAAAATATTAATTACAGATCTAACATTTTCTATACAACAGAAGCAATGGGATTTGAATCTAGAATTCCATGTAGGATAATTATTAGCCAATTGGATTAATCAAGAGTGTTTTTTCGTCTCGGTCAACACATATTCTTTCTCGTACCTAAGATTTGATATAGGTCATTTTCAAAGTTATCATTATAAATACTTAGACTCAAATGGGTATTAGGTATGCATGGATATTAATTCAAATCATGGCCACTCAAATCAACAAATAAGAGAAGAAAAAGAAAAACCATGTACTTGTAGGAAATTAGATGAAGTGCTTCTATATCCTACTTAAAAGGTCCACAACATTACACCTCATACAAAGTTATTTGTCTAATCGGGCAAGTTTTATATGTGGCTCATGTTAAGTGTATACTCTTTAGGCTGAGTATTAAAAATGTAGGAAATGAAAAAAATAATTTTTAAAAATACTAGTGTACACAGAGGCGTGATAGCGATTGTGCTTACACATTTTTTAATTATGAATAATAGTATGTTAGTAAGTGATAATAGTGTAATGATATTAAGTTAATATATAAAGTAAATTTATATTTATTAAAAATAAAGTGAAATAAACAGAGAAATTAATTATTGATGAATAAAAAAAGATAAACAATTTTATAGAAAATAGATAAAATTAACCGTTAATTTTAAAAATTTAATAAATAATTATATTGTGAAGGGTAGAATTGATATTATAAAATGTGGACACAAAAGAGAGAATCTTCTTTATATTCTTAATATATTAATTAATAATTAATAACTAGCGTAAACACATGCGTTATCGCGCTTGTGTTTACATATTTTTTAAATATGAATGATATTATATTAGTAGATGATAATAGTGTAATATTATTAAGTTAATATATAAAATAAATGTATATTTATTAAAAATAAAATGAAATGAATAGAGAATAATTATTGATGAATAAAAAAAAAGAAAAAAGAAAATCCGTTTTATAAAAAATAGGTAAAAGTAACCATTAATTTTAAAAGATTTAATAAATAATTATATTATAAAGGGTATAATTGGTATTATGAAATGTGGACACAAAAGAGGGAATCATCTTTATATATTGTTATAGATTATAGATGATTTGTGTTTCAAGAGAAGTATTGATGAAACATAATAACACTACATCAATTCAACACCTTAACACAATGACTATATAAATATTTTTCTTTGATGTTAAATTTTTTTTATTTCTACCCAATGTGAAATTTACTCTCACATTAAAGAATATAAAAAATTTTAATCCTCAATAAAAAAAATAATAGAGGTTAAATTAAAAGTATCTAAGACTTAAAACTTTATTAAACCTAGAATTAACTATACTTTGTATGTGTTAAGTAACATAAACATGATTAAAGATATTAACTTTTAAAGTTAATCACTAATATAAAACTAAGTCATTTTCCCTTCTATGATACATTAAGTGTGTAATGCTTCTTGTTTGGCCTCTAAAAATATCAAAATTAAAATTACTTCTTAAAAACACGAATCATTGACACCTTAATTCTTGGATAGATGAAAGCTAATCAATAAATATTGTTGAATACATCAAACTTCAAACTTTTATTAAAGAGAGAAAGATCTTTCAAATAATTTTCTTACAAGTTCAGGCTTGCCTCCACCCACAAATTTGATATACTATTACAATTAACTTCTTGATCTTTGGTTGTGACCGACAAAATTGTATGACTTCGGCTTTTAAATCTTTACTATTCAGTGTGACCCACAAATTTAAGAGTTTTTGCTTTATAATCTTTACTATATTCTTGTCCATTTTATGCCTAACACTTCTTATTGGTTCATCCATATTGTCTTATTGGCAGTTTCCGTCATTCTAACATATCTTCATTATCATGATAAGGATTTGACTATGATGTGCTTTCTCCATATTCTTTTGTTGCACTTTTATCTTTTATTGATCTAGCCTTCTACATTTGTTCTTCAAATTCTTCAACAAAAGTGGTTGAAACTAATTATGTGATTATTTTTTATTTTTCTACTAAGAAGAGTTTTTCAGAGCTTTTGTCTACTGAAGAAGATCAGAGGCTAAAGTTTATTGAAAATTAATTATGAGAATAAATGGATTGGTTATAGATATTTAATCAAATGAAATAAGTTGCTTGCATTATTGAAAATACTTAAGAAACAATGTTAATGATTTATTGTATCATAACGTTATTCAGGCCATGAAACGACGAAATATAATCATATATCCTGAACCCTAAACTAATACTAATTGAGATTGCTTGATATTTAAATAACTTTATGCATTTAGGAGTAACTAAAATACTTAATACAAACGAGAAAAATTAAAATTTGATAAATTTGAATTAACCTATGCAAAATATTTTAAAAAATTAAATAATTTAAAATTGTGTCAATTTAAATCCAATGTATTTAAACATGAAAATTAGAAAGTTCTTAATCAAAACACAGTAAATATTGAATTTTTCAAATTAATTATTTATAGGTTGACACCCACATGAGAGACTACGTGGAAAATGAACTGTTACTTAACATGACAATTAAGCTTAGTTAAGTGTATTAAACCGTTAAAAGAGCAACGTGACAAATACGTTATACCTTTATTATTATTTGGTGGAAAATTGTATGGAAGAGATATATAGAGAGCCACAAATTGACGGAGAAAATTAGGGTTAACTAAAATTTATTTTTCTGTATGCAGTCTTTTCTTTCTCCTTTAATAATTTCTTTTCATTTACTCTTTTGGCCATTTATTTCTCTGCCATTTACTATTACTACAATCTATTCTAGTTTTTTTGCCATTTTGAATCTTAATCAATATACTTGCATTTGCTTAGCTCTCTTTTAACATTTTTTAAAAACTTTTTCCTTTTAAAATCTTAAAAATCTCATTTGGATTATTTTAATTCAGTTTGCCTCTCTTATTTTGATATTTCTTTGAACAAATATGTTGAAAACCCTTAACATTAATGCCTTATATAATGAATGAAATTTATATAAAAAAATAAAAAATGGAACAATTAAATTGTTGGTAATGGAATGTTTTGACATAACATGTCTTGTCTATGTAATCTTAAGCGATTCATAAACACTAATATCTTGTGACCTACAAGAACTTTTCATCAACTTCTCATCTAAAATCATAGTCTAGATGACAATCAATGGAACAAATTGTTCTTATATAGCTAAATATATCTGTAAAAATTTCAACTCCAAGCACAAGGTACTCGTCATCTCCAATGGTACTTGTCCTCTCATAGTCGAATAGGAATTGTGCTTGTAGAACTACAAAAGAAGTTTTGACGCTCAAGTTAGCTAAGTGTGTTAGCAGGTAATCAATGTTGTCATTAATGAACGTAATAGTTACCTCATAGATTGTGTTAGCCTAGTCCACATGACTAATTACTTGGATTAGTTTTTAGCTGATTAATCTATTTATTCATAATTTTAAGCCAATCGACTTAGTCAATGTTTTCCATATGTCGATCTTGGTTGACCGACATGAATTTGATCAAGCCGACGTGGTGCTCACTTTGATCATGAGTGTTAAGTATAAATAGGCTTGAGTTACCAAGATTCAGACGAGTATGATACACAAACAAATGTGTTATACACTTATACATAACATTTATTAATTTAAAAATAACTTAATTTCATCATATAAATGTCAAATTAAAAAAGGAATTTGATTCATTAGTAAGATTTCTAACTTGAGCTATAACTTGAGTTATAATGTAGCTTAAGCAAGAGTATATTAGATTTATTTTGTCTTATTTTTGTGTTGTTGGGAATATCTTCTTTAAACGAAAATAAGCATGAGAGAAAATGTTAGATTTGTTTGAGTAAAAATCTCTTGCTTAAATGAAAATATTTCGCTTAAATATAAATCTCTTATTTTTACAAAAAATACCAATAACTCATAGCACCACCAAAACTAAAAATCAATATTTAACCAAGTATAATTTGTTTAACATATATTCAACGAGCATCATTCCAAAGATATAGTATACTTGTTTAGCATATTATAATAACACTAATACAAGATTTCTAATTCGATACTCTAGTTCCAAAATGGTTACTTCCATAATCAAGATCAGAACAAAAGTAATATTCTATATTCATCTCAACCCATACATGTACAATCATACAATGTCATCAAACTGAAAATGTCTAAACCAAAATGACATAATATTGATTCTCATATACACTTGTTTTACATGACATTATGGATACACAACTTCTATTTCCAATTGATCACTCCAAAACTCAAGTTCAAACAAAAATAAATACATCATGCATGCCTTTATTTTCTAACTCAATGTTATACTTTTCCTTTTTAACAACAAACAATATTAGCAAATTCTCATTCACACTCCTACAAACAATTCCAACTAAACTAAAATGAAGTTAATTAAGTTAACTCAACTTAGTTGAAATTATAATTCTAAATAAAGCTCCAACAATGCACGACTTAATACAAGAAACTTAACCTTGTTTATTAAAAAATTTAATCGTTAAAAAAATAAATTATTATAATACTAAATTAATAAATTAACAAAGATGTTGGGAATAGTCCAAGTGTGAATCAAAAGTCCCACATTGGATAGAAAAGACAAAGTTAAACACTATATAAGAATAAAGACCCATAACAACATTGCGTTAAGATTTTGGTGTAAAAGTGATGCCTAAGGTCTTATATGTGTAAGACTAATGTTATATAAGCATATAAAATCACAATCTCTCAATAACCATGTCTATAACCATAACCATATATATGATGAAATATATATAACCCATCTCTATTCATCAAATTATATATACAAATGCACATTTCTAGACATATAAACCACCTTATAGACAATCAACTCGAAAGAAAGAAGAACAAAGAAAAATTTACTCTAAAAATAAAATTAATAAGTAGCATTCTCTTTTATGCTAATGTGATTAGGACGAATCAAATCCTTAACAATTTAAATAACTTTATTTTTTTGTTTATAATTTTTTTAACATGATTAAAACATTCATATTTTATTTTATTTAAACTATTTTTACTCATAGACCAATTTAACTCGAATGTTTGTTTACTAGGTTAAATTGAATCAAGAGTCGTAATCCACATTTAAGTTAGTTATTTTAAATACTTTTTTTTCACATATGAAAGGTGAAAATATATGAGGTCTATGTGAAAATCACACTTGATGAAATAAATAAACAAGAAAACAATAATAAAAAATTGAAATATTTGAATGAATTGGTTGAACGGAAACACTTGTAAATATAATTAATGATATTATTATTATTATATAGAAACAGTTATTAGATGTTATATTTAAGTGAGTAATTTGAAGGACATCACATTGATTAAAGTTTAACCTAGATTTCACTATCAAAAGCAAATTTGGCTGATGGTTGCTGCAATGTGTTGGATGATTAAATATTGAGATAAATAATTTGAACTACGTGACGTATCGTGTTAAATCGAATTGACAGGTCCTAATGCACCCAAAGAGAAATCTTACTATTTGTGTTCATCACTTTCTGATGAAATGCAAGAGTTTTCATTTTTTATTTTTTAGTGGCTAATTCATCACCATACAAGCCAAAAAGTTAACCTTAGTTAAACAAATCTCAGGTGAAGTATATGCATTTCATTTTCAATGCTTTTTTTTAGAACATTTTGCACCCAAAATTTCCGTTTTTGACAAATTATACATCTTTCATGGTTTGGCTTTTGACCCTAATAAATAAAATTTATATGGGACAATATCTTGTATGAAATTAAGTCTAACATGTCAATACAAAAAGTTTAAGTATAATATATTAATAATAAAAAAAATGACAACTTTACCAAACTATAAAATATTACACATTCTAACTTAAAGTAATAATATTAAATTTAGATATAAATTATGTGAATTTGCTAAATACTATAAAAAATATATTAATAATTAAGTTTTTTTTATTATGAAAATTCCATAGTAATAAATCATAAATATTTTATATAATAAAGTAAAGAAATTACTTTCAAAATACATTGAGACAAAATAATTCTACCACTCTTCTTTTCTATTTCGTATTCTTCGTGTTCATTCTACTTAATGTATTATCAAATTTCACTTTAAATCCTAACAATCTCAGGTTACTTAAAACATTTGTCAGAAAAATTTTCTAACAAAAAAAAAAATCTTAATACTGAATTCAATCACTCATTGTGTTCGATACATGTTCATAGTACTATTTTATTAAATTTTTCAGTGAAAAAAAATCTAGAAATTTAGTATCATTGAATCATAAACAACACTTTTAATTCAAAATCTTAAAATTTAAAATAACACTGTGTGAATCTTATTTCTTATATAGTCTTCTTGATACTCATTCATTCTTAATATGAAACCAATTTACCCTTAAAATCCTAACATTAATAAAGATATGTCTAAATTAAACATGACTTTTTATAACAAAAAATGTAAGTCATTCAAACTAAAATAATCATGAATTTTAAATGAAGACTATTAGAACTGATTTTAAAAATCAAAATTCGTGAATAAATTTTTTAGGACTAATTATGTTCAACCTTAACGAGTCCAATATTATTTGCACTAACAATATATTAGTATATTTTAATACTCATAATTTTTTTGTTTTATTTTTGAATTATTCTTAAATATTTTTTAACCTTGAAAATAGTTTTATGTAATTATGTCGAGTTTATATTATATATAGCAGAGGCGGATCTTGATCCCCCAAAAAAATTATCATTTTTTAAATTATATGTAATATATTTTATTTATGAAAATTAAATTATATATATTTTTTATTTTTTTTATAAATTATAATATTTAATGTTAATAAATAATAAAATATAAAATTAAGTAATAAAGAATAAAAAAAATTAAAAAAATATTTTGTATGTTTTTTATTTTATTATGATTTGATTATATATTATATTTATCTTCTATTTTTGTATGTGATTTTTTTGTTTGTGAAAAAAATTAAGAAGTTAGATAGACATAAATTCATTTTTTTTATTCTAATTTCTCATATATTATAATAAAAATGTAACTCTCTCTTGTAGAGAAATTTTAGTTCAATAAATAATATTTTTTTATCTTATGAGTTTTTTATATATATTATATATCTTTTCATAACCGTTTTGTGACGTGATTATCATAGATTTTTTTTTTAATAATTATATCTCTTAATTTTGTATTAAATTTTGATAAATTATTTTTTTATTGTTTTTAATAGGTATATAGATGAACAATAAAAGAATAGATTATTGTTTAGGAATGATAAGAGAAGATACCATAGAGATGAAAACAAAATAGATTTTACTTCACACATTTTGAATTCTTCACATACTTTAAAAAGATAATACTAATGATTCAATTTTTGAATTATGGAGAACCTTTTTTAGAATTCAAATAATTATATTTGTAAGAGAGGAGTTTAGTATTAACCCTTTGAGAGATATATTAATTTTAATTTTGAATTAGAGGGAACATTTTCTAGAATTCAAAAAATTATAGTGTAAGATAGGAGTTTCATATTAACTCTTTGGGAGAGAAAACAAGATAGATTTTACTTCACATGTTTTAAATATTTCACATACTTTAAAAGATAATACTAAAGATTCAATTTTTGAATTAAAGAGAATATTTGTTAGAATTCAAAGAATTATAGTTGTAAGAGAAGTGTTTAGTATTAACCATTTAGGAGATATATGAATTTTAATTTAGGATAGAGAAAACTTTTTTTAGAATTCAAATAATTATAATTGTAAGAGAGAAGTTTTACAACAACTATTTAAAAGATATATAAACTTTAAGTATATTATTTTGATCCTCCAAATTTTAAAACTGAGATCCGCCATATGATATATACCTATTTCTTTTTCTTTTCTTTAGAGTAAAACACGAATTAGTTTAAACAAATTCTTACAATAAAATATTTTCTTTCATGAGATCAAGTATAAATTCGAAACAAACAGATTCAATCCTCTGGTTCATCCAATTAATTCTTAAACCTTGTGTCACTTTTATAAATAAATATCTTAAATTTTGTCTCAATTAATTCTTAAATTTAACATATGCACACCTAACTGTTAATTCCATCCAATTAATCCTTAAATTTTTTTTTTATAATAATATCCTATAATAGATTAAGATTAAACACAATATATATATATATATATATATATATATATATATATATATATATATATAATTCTCAATCGTTCAGTGATTTTATTTAATTTTATAAGCCCCTTTTCCGAAAGTAAAGATTAAAAGATACTTACTTTTTTGTTTTCATATAATGTTTTAAATTAATATTTTATTAATTATATGAAAGAATGAAATGTAAGAAAAATGATAATAACCAATTAACATTAAAGGTGAATAAGCTATTAATTTTTCCTTTTCTTAGTATTTTACCTTAATTTTAAGGTAAAATAAAATTTAAACTAACAAAAAAAAGTACGTGAAAAAAATGTTAATTTAAGATAAAATTATAAAGAAGTCTATTTATTTGTACAAAAGATAAATTTAAAAGTTAATTAAAGTATAAAATATTAATTTAAAAAAAAAGTATAACTTAAATAAATTAAAGTTCAACGTATATGTTCCAACAACAAAGTAAAGTTTAAGAAACACTACCTTATATGATAATGATGCTACATAACCACAAGTTTTAATAAAAGCTTGTTCTTGATAAATATTTAAAAACATTTTTAAAAGGAAATAAAAGACAAAGGTGTTTTCTAAAATACCCTATTCGTAAGAATAAAATAACGGATTCCCTGAAAAGAATATTAAAGTAAAGTTTTGTACCAAAAAAAAAAATTAAAAATTAAAAGGTGATGAAGAAGAAGATGGTTATATAAGAACGCATGCAGATTTTTCTTTTCGTTTGTGGAGTTTGTCAGAAACAAACAGAATCGGAAAGAGAGGAAGCCGTAGATTACAAGGCTTTCTTCTCTGTCTGTCACTCTCTCACTCTCTCACGCACATTGCACTAACAATCGCATCCATTTCTCTCTTTCGCTCCGATTCATGAGTCGCTACGATCCCAATCCCTTCGAGGAAGAAGAGGTCGAGGTTAATCCCTTTGCGGTTAGTATTCATTTTCCCTAACCTCCTTTCATTCGCTTTTCCACTGCCTAATTCTTTCTTCGCAGTCGCTCTTCGCTATACCTAGATCCGTTTCGTTGCTCCAGATCGTTCCTCAATTCAACGAACGCCTTATGTATCGTTCGGAAATTTTCGGATGTGTTACTACTGATAACTGAACTGCGGAGATATCCAGTGAGAGAGCGAGGGTTGAGTGGATAAGATCTTAGTTTTGCGAAGCATGCGGATCGTGATTTTTATTTAGTTTTAATTTTAGCGGTTTTCGTTTCCATTTTACGATCTGGTTGATGGACCTGTCTTAGGCTGAACGACTTGATTTTTTTTCTTAACGGTGGATTCTTTTTTGGAATGCTGTTGAATTTGTTTGGTTTGGGGATTTGAGAGATCGAACCGTCGCTAACAGTGGTTCTGTCGGGATTAATTTTTGGCCGGCTAAATAATGTAATTGATTTGTAATTATGTTTGCTTATGTGAAACTGTATCGTTTTCCTTCCTGCTGATGTTTCTCCGTTGAAAAATCTAACAATTGTTTTTTATTTGAACTTTACTGTTATCTTTCGAAATAAAAAACAGTTTTGAAATGTATTCATATGATGTTAAATATCTTTTCGGTCAGAAAAAAACCGAGTATATCGGGCCAACAGCTAGATTTGTATAAAAGGAAAATTCGTGCTAAAAAATTAGCGTACCCTGATGGTTTGAAGACTCTTCGCTTTAGGAAGATGTGGAAGAGTCATTGTACGCCGTTTTTTTCCCTAGCCTTGGAAAAATGCTATTTTCGGGTTCAAACGTGATTGACTAGTCACAAAGGGCAACTTCACTGCTGCGTCAAGGCTTGCCCTCACAGCTTAATGTGAGAAAGTCATGAATCTAACTAAGAAAAAAAAAAGCATTTTACCAATTACACTAGTAGTTCTCCCTCGCACAAGATAAAGGATATGTAAATCTCTTGATATCCAGAAAGGCTAAACTCACGTTTTGGGCTGATTCTGTCTTCTTGGGAGGAAACATGCTGTTATTAAGTATTTATTAAGTATTCTCATAATTTTTTTCTATATTATTGAATTATTGGTGATTTGTTTAGTGATTGTTAAATGAAACATGTTCTTCTAACTATGCCATGATTGTTGCTTTTGTTGGTTTGAACTTGCAAAAGTGCTACCTCATATACTGAGTTCTTGTAGTCTTGCTTATTTGATTATTAATTTAGAACTGAAGCATTTTGCCTTTTTATTATTGGTATTAGGATGGACATGCTAAAGGAAAAGGGTCAAGTTATGGTGGAGGTGCATTTTATACCACTGTAAGTTTGCCTTTTCCTGTAAACGTGACTGATGCATTTATACACTGTTTTATTAAATACTTTTTAAACAAATAAATGAATCAATGTTTGTTAACTTTTGATATGTATCCTCTGTATTTTAATTGTGCAACAGTGCAAGGGTGATAACTGTCACTGTTGACTTACTGAAGATTTACATGTTGTAGAATACTAAAAAGTTGAAATGGACTCTAGAATTCAGTGATAAGTCTCTTTCATAATGTACAATGTTTTCAAGTGTTTATGATTTCTCACTTAAAAGAATGTTATTATTGGCTAAAACAATGGGATTTGAAGACACTTCTGTGCAATAGGTTGTAAAGTTATACACTAATGGCAACTCTGTTTCTATGGAGCTTTTTAGGGGTATGATGATAGGAACTAATTTCCTGTGGGAGAGGGAAAGAAATATTCAGCCTCATTTGGTTAGTTGTCTGTCAAGATGACTCTTCCATTTAAAGTGGGGAAACTAGGACGTGAAAATTTTGAGATCTTAGTGTTGAACTTCTCGGGGAAAGGGCACGGAGATATTCGCCTCGTTGCATGAAAGTGATGATTTGTGGATGAAGGTTCTAGATTTAAGGATGGGTTTTCGTTTTTGTGAGGAATAGGTGTATCAATAGTATGTAAGGTATAAGAGTCCACTGAATGGGGGGCATTTGAAGATAGTCAGGAGGCTGAAGAGTCATGTTCAGTCATCAGCAATGAAGTAGGAATTGAGGACAGGGTTTACTAACTTGGAAGGGCAGATGTGATATCTATGGAATTTCTTGATTTGAATTGAGATTTGCTAATCTTTTTATAGCCTATGATGAGGACTATGAAATAGCTAGAGTTTGTGGATAACCATAATGGCCCTATTTCTTCTGTTAGGATCCCCTGATACATTTTGGGTAGCAGAGAAGTCAAAACACAGCTTCTCAGGTCACTCTCTGTAGTCCATTGCTTATTTAATGTAGTAGTTGAGTGAGGGTTTTGTTGAGGTGGAGACGGGAAAGAATTTGTTCCGTACAAAGTTTGCATTAGGGGCTAAGAAGCAAAGTTTTCCCGGCTTCCTTGGAAGGTATCTTAAAGTGTTCTTGGTTGGCCTAGACTTTTTCCCTGTTTTGATTGCAAAGTAGGTCATACAAGTCTACAACCAAATGATCAAGTGTTAAATTTTGGGCGGACTTACTAATAGAATATGTTATGGTGTTTTTTGTTATGAAATTTGGGAACCAGTTTGTGGTAGTACACTGCTATTATATTATGGTTTTCATTTTTGGTATTTTGTCTGTATCTTTTCCTTTTCCATTTGGGGGGATCACTTAATGTAGATTGATGCAATACTATTATATGATGTTCTTTTCTGATAATTTGTCAGCAGGATTATTTTGTGTCCTTTTTATTCCTACGGTCTCTTTGAGGCTCATTTTCTAAAAATTCTGTGTTTCCGTTTAAACATAATATGTAAAAGGAAGAGGAAAAAAAGTCTTTGTATTAACTTTGTACATTCTTTTTCTAAATTTACAGAATTCTGGAAGTGTTCCCGCTGCAAACTCAAAGCTCTCTCCCCTTCCTCCAGAGCCTTATGATCGTGGAGCAAATATTGACATCCCCCTTGATAGCTCCAAGGTAGGGTGATTATGAAAATTTTGAAATATATATCAAAACTATGTTCCTCAATGTTATTGTAGACTATAGATTTAATTTGCACTTCCTAACTTTAGGACATCAAATCAAAGGAGAAGGAACTTCAAGCTAGAGAAGCTGACTTGAAAAGAAGGGAACAGGTGATTCATCTTGTTTTCTCATCTGATATCTTTAAGACCAAGTACACAACGTACTTGAGTTAAAAACTTGGTTTGTCAGATTCAATATTATATTTGTTATATTATATACATGCAAAAATATATGATGAATCTATAGACTCTAAGTTAGCATCAGGGACTTAATTGATAGGAAGGGCAACTTAGGTCAATTATGTTATCAGTGGCCATTTTTTCTTATTTTTAGTGTTAGTATTTGTTTGTCGACCTTCTGTTGAGAATCTTATTCAGTACATTAATTAACCTTGTTATGAATTTGACTTAGCCATTATGCTATAATAGTTTTTGCTGTAATCTAGAAATTGATTCTCTTGTAATGCTCTGTAGGAACTAAAACGAAGGGAAGATGCCATAGCACGAGGTACTTTGGTTCATCTATTCTTATTAAAATCAGTTGGAGTGTTTATTTTAGTGTTTTAACTTCTTCTTTTACTTGCAGCTGGAATAGTTATAGAGGAGAAAAATTGGCCACCTTTTTTCCCCATCATTCATCATGACATTGGAAAGGAAATACCAATACATCTTCAAAGGACCCAATACATTGCATTTTCGACATGGTTGGGTATGTTGAATTCCAGAACTGTCTTCTAGAATGTGTGAAGTCATATTGCTACTCACTTGATGACATGTAATTCAGTTCTAGGTAAAATAGGCATTGGCATATAGCTAGTGCAATCAATTGCATCAATTTCTAAATGAATTATCTTATCACAGAAATTATTGAAATTGTTAAGCATTCCTTGTCTGCCGCACTGATGGACATTTCAAGAGATCAGTATGGTTTAAAATTCATATATATTTCATCTTGAAAGGAGTTTCACTTTAGTAGATTTTGTCTTCTCAAAATACTATAGTCTTGTGTATATTTTGTTTCTTTTTATTCAGTTAATTTGTTGTTTTTTTAACTCGGTTAATAATTTGTTCCAATGATTCACAACAAAATTAAAGACCCTTTGGAAACTCATGGTTAATGTTGCAATAATATATAAATAAAGTACAAGATATGGTTTATGTCCACTAACATTTCATTTCTTTCTTTTTCTTTTAGTGGGGAGATGTACGCTTCTATCTTCCCCTGTTCAACCTATAAAACCTCGAAAGTGTCCCTCCACCATTTCACTTGAAATGTATATCATTATGATATTTTAGATAATCTCTTAGGAGTGGTTTCCACAGGTTTCATAATTTTTTTAATTAGAATCAGTGTTATTGAAAAATGGCCATGGCAGATTTGATGGGCAGACTTTTCATAGGCTGTCACAACATGACTGTGGATTGTGTTTTCTGTGATGGCACTTAGTCCCCATCTTGGGTTCAGAGCGGCCATGGCAATCCTGTGCTACATAGAAAGAAGCCTTTGGTCAGCACGACCTGTCTCAGGGTGTGTAAACCCTGATTTTCTCTTCTCTTTGGTTTATTCTGGGTTATACACCTGACCCAATGCATTAGTCCGCCCAGTTTCTTTTTATTATTTGAAAAAGTTTGGGTTGCCAAATGAAAAAGTAGAAACATAACCTACCCCTATGACACCCTATGCTGCCAACACACTGCCGCCATCCACTACAAGGTCATCTTGTTTCTCTATCTTCTATTTCTTCTTTGTTTAGTGGCATCACCCTTCTCCATTTTCTTTATTTCTTTTTCTATTCTACTCATGCTTATTCTCTGTACATCTGGGACACTTGATCACCTATTTTCCAGCAATCTCAATGACAACTGTTATTTTAAGCTGTATGTTTTGTCATTATTTAATCTCTCTTGAACTGAACTTAGTGGTGTTTTGATTTGATTTTATTGTTATTTGAATTTTTAGACTTGCTATTGTTATTAATTATATGGTAATGTCTTCCATTATTTTTGCTTTACAGTTGTATTTCTGCATTTTTAATTATCTATATGTATTTACTTCGTGAGGCTTAGCTTTTTCAACTTTGTAATATCTGCAGGTTTGGTTCTGTGTCTTGTATGGAATATTGTGGCAGTTACTACTGCTTGGATCAAAGGAGAAGGTTTGTACTGCAACTGGATATTGATGCATCAATCTTGTTTAGTCATGCTTAATTTACAACTTGTCTCTCCTTGTAGGTCCAACCATCTGGTTTCTTGCGATTATATATTGTATTTCTGGTGTTCCAGGATCCTATGTGTTGTGGTATCGCCCTCTTTATCGTGCTATGAGGTAGTGTTAGATTATATTTATGCAATTTCTGCAGTTTAAAGTAGGGATGTGTGTTAAAGAAGTTTTTGAGCCTATTGGCTAAACTGAAAAAATAAAAAGGAGGCAGAAGATATCTATGAAGCTAAACTATAGCTGAATTACGAGCATAAATTTTTTATTGCTAGTTTGCGCCTAGGTAATGTGTGGGGGAAATGGTGAGATGGATGGATGAGGCGGGTGGAGTCTGTTGATGCATAACATCTTCCAAATCACATGAAAATTATGGATATGCAAATGCTTATCATGAACAGAAATCACTCTGTTTTCTAATTTCTGTTAGTTTATTAGTGATTTTTTGTTTTGTTACAATTTGTTGCTGTTATAATTGTGTGCCATCTTGTGTTACAGGACTGACAGTGCTCTGAAATTTGGCTGGTTTTTCTTGATTTACATGGCAAGTCTTTATGTATTTTCCTTCTTTAGTCTCGCTAGTTCTATTCTAATTTCGTTACGCGCTCATTTTTTCCCTTTCCCTCTAACAGATTCACATTGGCTTCTGCATTCTCGCTGCAGTTGCTCCACCAATTATCTTCAAAGGAAAATCTCTGACGTTAGTGTCCTAATTTTCAATCTACGGGATAATTTTTTCAAACTGATTTTCTTCTGTAACTAGTGTTTTACTGATATGATCTTCTGGAAGCAAGGGAATCGCTAAGGATGACTCTAGCGTCTCGAGCTTATTAATTTCCCGTGTGGTGTTTCATCCATATACTATATCTTAATCATCAATAAATTCTGATGACCTTGTTGTAGATCATTAGTGTGACAAATACATTTATTATTCTTATTCCACTTCTACTCATACTAATGGTTACATTTTATGATGTGGACAGGGGTATTTTGGCTGCGATTGACGTCTTGGGCGATAATGCATTGGTTGGGGTACGTTTCATTTGTATACATATTTGGACAAACTTTTGCAGAAATATTTTTACAAGGAAAAAAAATAAGAAGAAAAAGATGAAATGAACTTCTCAATAAACTAAAATTAGTTTATGCATAAATTTAAAATAAGAATTTAGAAAAATTATGTAGAGGTTCTACAATTTTATTCATGCAAAAATTAATTTAAGTTTGCGGAGAAATTCATTTTCTATTCTAAAAGTGTTTATGAAGATGTTTGTCTCCGTACCAGAATGACAAATTTACATGGAAATGGAAATGATGTTTACTTGTGGTGGTGAATTGCAGATATTCTACTTTATTGGGTTCGGATTTTTCTGTCTTGAGTCGGTGCTGAGCATCTGGGTTATACAGGTTTTTATCATATTATGACTTCAACTTGGTATTGCGTTGAAGTTACTTGAGATCTTATTTGTTTGACTGTTTGATTTGATATTTGCATTGCAGCAAGTATACATGTATTTCCGCGGCAGTGGCAAGGCTGAAGTTTTGAAACGTGATGCTGCGAGAGGGACAATGATGGCAGCTCTATAACATGGCACCTGCAAATGTTTTCTTCCAGAAAGATTATTTCATAAGTTACCATATCATTACACACTTTTCGCGCTTTGTTTAATACTGGATTTGTTTTTCTAGGCTTTTGACTAGTTTTGAGTCAAACCAAAACCAAATCATTAAGATAGAAGAAGGTTAGTTGTGCATATATAGAAAAACATTGTTTGAGATAAGTACCTTTACATGTTAGTTATTTCAGCTTTGCTTATATTTTTATTAACAAAATACTCGATCTATTCCTGCGTCTTTCTTCTTGCGTTCGCTTTCACTAAACCATCAATAATTGAATCAACTTATGTAAAAGCTCATCCAGTACAGATATAAGAACAAATTGCGACTTTTAGGGTTCGTACATTTGTTAAAAACATAATTGCTTCCATTTAGTTTTTTATTTGCTTGTTTCAACACTTCAAAGTAATGTGAACAATAACCCAATTAAAATAAGATGTTTTGAATAGCTGTTTTTATGGAAATGGTTTTTCATGCTTGTGTTGGATTCTGATTTTAAACACAATCAATTAGTAGTTATTTTATGAATTTGAATGTTTTTTATTTTCTATAAAGTGAACATTTTTTAATTATATGTTTTTTATGACAATATGTAGATTCTCTTCTACACATTTTATGTTTCTATTTTATCTGTAATCATATTTTAAAAATAAAAAGAGAAAGAATATATAAAAATATTTAAAAAATATATATATATTCAGTATTTCTATTTATCTTTAATTATATTTTAAAAATAAAAAAAGGAAACAAGGTTAGAATTTATAACTGTTATCAAGAAATTTATTGCTTTTTTCGTGTATTTATTAATATAAATGTTATCCTTTTAATTTTGAAACTTGTTTTTTAAAATTCAATAACTACCTGCAAAAATTTTATCTACTTATAATAAAATTATTCATTTTATACTTGCCTTCACTTTTATATATTTTTATAATCTATAACTAATATAAAAAAGAAGATTCATTTTTATAAACGTTAATTTTATTATTTTACCCTTCTAATTTTGGAATTGAATTTCTTAATCAGTAACTATTTCCAAAAAAAAAAACTACCTATTTGTAATTTATTTATGCTATTATATAAAAGAGATAGTTTCTTTTGGTATACACGTTGTTTTCAGTTTTACCTTTAGGTATTTTTTTTTAAATTATGATAATTATTTTACTAATTTTATCTTTTAAATAATTTATTTTTTTACTTTCAACAACTTTTAAATTTAACTACTCTTTCAAAATAGATAAAAGTTAGGATTAAATATGTATGTTATTTTCCCATTGGCAACAAAACGAAAACGTATGAAATAATATAAATATTCAAATATTAATATAAAAGGTATTCGACACGTTAAATAAAATTAATATAATAAAATTAAAAAAAATTATATTCATTAACTATTAAAATTTGAAATTAAAATGTACCAAAATTTCAAACATATACAAATTTCATTCTCGTTTAAGGATTTATAAAACATTTAAAAATTATTAAAAAAAAATTATCTATAATAAAATTGTAAAAGTTATTCAATTTATTTTTACCGTAACAATAAAAATATATATATTTTTTTAACTTTTTGTTATCACAAAAAAAGGAAACAGACGTATACACATATAGCACATGTGTTTTCACTTTTAAAATTATAAAAACGATTCATTTTATTCTTACTTCCCCATTTATATTTTTGATAAATTTAATAATAAAAATTAATTTTATTTTTTATTATCATAGGATAAAAGTGATATAGTACATATAATTTTTCTAGTAAGATTTAAAAGATTATATTCAATATTTCTATTTTACTCGTACTTATATTTAAAAAGTAAAAAAATAAAAATAAACTATTCAGATTAATTAGTGGAAATATATGTGTATGGTAATAAAAATAATAAAATATATAAATTATTTTTACAATTTTATTATAGATAGATTTATTTATTTTAAAGATGATTTTTTTATTATAGATCATTATTTTAATTTAAAAAAAAACACTTAAAGAATACAATTGTTGTAAATTTAAGATATTATAATTTTTATTTATAAAAGTGACTATTTTAGTAACCAATAATTTATAATTTTATAAACTGATTATTACAGTGACTAATTATTTTTGTTTCTAAAATTAAAACAAAAAAAAATTTTAATGTTAAAAATATGCAATAATAAAAAACATTAATGTTATATTTCATTACATATAAATAGCGATCTCTTTTAATAATTTTTTTAAATTGTATACAAAATAAATTTACTACTCGCTTTATAAATTTTAAAACAGAAAACACATTAAGACTGTGTTCTTTTGGAGAGAATTATTATTCATAAGTAATAGGTAGTGCTAATTTGAGGAATCTTTAATATTCTTTTCTATTGAATGGAAAGTGAGACAAAATGCCGATTTGGGAGAACTGTCTCATTATGGCATCCCACTTCAACATGAGATTTACGAGTGATTTGAGCTATTTTACTAAAATAACGCTGTTGTTTGATTAAAATAAACCAATACACTACATTCTCATTTGGAGCTCGAGGACTATAGATTCCTAAAGCACAAACAAGAGATATGTTCTTCTTATTTTTGTGATATTCCCTACCACTCTCCTTCCGTCCATTACCTTTCCACCATTGTTGGTCATCAAGGGAGATGCAGGCTCACGAAGATCGAAGACCACATCGTTGGAACTTGATATGGATATTGGAATCAAATATGTGGTTTGAAGAAGTAAATGAAATCGGTTCCATTTTTGTTGGATTTGATTCCAAACTTCATGCCCGTGGTTTTAACTGGTTCCGTTTTCGTGGAACCTATTCCAAAGTTCTGAAAGTCCATTTGTGTGGCAGGAAGTGGTGAGCTCGTTGAAGGACTTCACTAGAGAGTTCAAGGATGTGTATGCTTGTTGGACGTTGGGGGTGGTTGTTGTTTTCAGTCTCTTCAGCGTGAACTGGTGGGTGTGGTGCAGTGGTTGGTTCTTTTGGGTGCTATATGGTGGTGCAATGGTTCATATTGCTTCTGATTTCAATGTCATTTAAACCTAGATTGTTGGTGTTTGGTATTATAGGTGATTTCCTGGAAGGAGGTGCTGGAGTTGTTATGGTTGTTGGTTGTTGTATGTGATATTTAAAAGGTTGGGGTTGTTTGTTGTTGTGGACATGGTGCACTAGTTCATTGTTGTGGCTAGTATATGGTGATGCGTGGTTAGGCAAGGCCATTTGGTCCCATGAGCTTGGCGTGGAGGTGATGAACTTGACATATATTCATTTTGAAGAAAATATATGATATTGCTATGATTTGAATGTGATTTAAACCCAATGTTATTGTTGTTTGGTATTTTAGGTGATACCCTCGCTGTGGTTGTTTACGGTTGTAGGTAGTATCCTAGAAGGATATGTTGTGTAGTTGTCATTTGTTCGTGGTATCTGACTTCTTTATCCACTTCGTTTTCAACCTCTGTAGACGTTTATACAAATAGGTGATAAGTTCTACAAGTTCTATGTTATTCATTGTGTATGCTAAATATGTATTCTATGTAAGATAGTTGTATACGTTTTGGATTAGTTTGATCATAAATTTTTGTGCTTTTGATATGGTATAAAACATGTACATTTTTAGGTTCATCTTTATTTGTATTTATTTTGATGTAAGATGCTTATATTGTTTATATGGGTAATTTAAATGAAAGAGAACTTAAATGTGTCATTTTTTGATGCTGAAGATGTAGTAGATGATGTCAGTGTTGACTTCAATATAGTTGAACACTTGCCTGAACAATTACAATTGCACACAACGATAACTGCATTGACAATTTTATGCATTGTTGCGCATGCATTGAATATATTGAATATATATTCTAGTTCAAGAAATAGTGTTAGGGATTTTGTCCCGGATAGAGGCCGTCGCAAAGAGTAGTTGATTTCTTAGCTAATACATAGAAATTGATGCCATGACATTATTCGGATGGGACCAGAGGCATTTATTAACCTATGTCAGCGGTTAAGGGCAACTGGGTTAGTGAAAGATTTGTATGATGCACATTGGATGAACAAGTTGCAAAGTTTCTACACATCATTGGGCATGATGTCAAGAATCGTAGTGTGCCATTTTTCTTTTATCATTTTGGCTCGACTGTTAGTAAACATTTCCATAATATGTTGGATGCAATTTTAACTTTGGAGTCAGAGTTTTTAATTTAGTCGTCAGGGACAAAAGTACAAGATTGTGTCCTCAACAATAGTTGATTCTTTCTGTATTTCAAGCTAATAGTGACCATAATAATTTTTTTTTCTTTTAGCTACTTACACAAATTAAATGATATTCATTTACACTTTTAATTTGGCTCAAATAGGATTGTCTAGGGGTCATGGATGGAACTCATGCTCAAGTAAGGGTTCCAAGATCTAAGGCTCCCAGGTATTGAGGTAGGAAGGACTGGCTAACTCAAAATGTCTTCGCCGCATGTGATATTGATATGAATTCACTTATGTGCTGGACGGATGGGAGGGGACAACATCTGATTCAAGAATATTGAAAGATGCAATATTTAGAGATGATCCTTTGGTCATACCCGAAGGTTAGTTTTTTATATGGTTTATTTTATTATGTTTAGGTTATCGGTCACTGATAACCTAAATGTTATCACTATTGTAGAAAAATACTATCTTAGGGATGTTGCTTTTATTCTAAAAAAATCAATAATGACTTCATACAAAGGTTTCATATATCACTTTAAAGAGTATGCATGAAGAGGGCTACAAAATCCTCATGAACTATTTAATCATTGACATTCATCTTTGAGAAATGTACATTTAGTGTTTTGAAGAAACGATTTTCTATTATAGCAAGTGGAACTAGGCCTCGTTACACTTGTGAGACAATGACAAATATAGTTTTAGCATGTTGTATCCTCCACAATTTCCTATGAGGTTTTGACAATGATGAATCTTCGATCGATGAGGTTGATCGTGAGTTGAGGAAACATCTAGATGAAACAGGAAATTCTCAAGTGGACCGTGATGGTGATTATAGGGTTGATTGTAATATTAGGGATGATATGGTAAATTAGATGTGGTTTGATTACCAAAACAATTAGCTATATGTACTTAATTAAGCATGTTTACAATGCCTTCATTAAATAAAAATTTGTATTTTTATCAACTATTAAATTACTATCATGTCATGAACCTTTGTTTGCCCTAAGTATTATCATATGAATACAGGAACAAGGGAGTAGTTGTCGCTTCTGCTATGGTTCCTCGAGAGTTCACGAAATGGACTGAGGAGGAAGCAAATGCTCTTTAAAGATGAATGAATGCAATTATTAACTGTCAAGTTGCAATTGTTGAACGTCACAACACCATTCTAAATGATAGATACAACCCAATTCCTAGAACTCCTTCATCTCAATGTACAAGAGAGCAAACTTCTGAGTTATTAAGAAGCATGAACATTTCAATGACAACTTATTCAGATAGTGCTACAACTTTCTTTGTTCACACCCATTCCATACGAGATGTATTATGGGGATGCCAACAAAATATTGTTGGAAGAGGTTGCAAACTTATACGAATGGAAGAGCTTGACTTTGGTTGATCATATATGATATTTATGTTCTCATGTTATGGAATAGATATTATGTCATATTTTAAGTTGACTTTAGTAATTGTATGATAACAAATATGTAATGTTTTTAGTTTTCATATTTGAAAATTAAAATATTAAATTTTTTATATCAAATATATTATAATTTTTTATTTCAATTAATAATTAAAATATTAAATCTGATAACCAAATTATTTTTTTATTGAAAAAGATTCATTTACCTTTTATGTAGTAGAAGAGAAAAGAAAATTGATAAAAGAGAAAACGAAAATGAGTGTGTTTGATAAAGAAAATAAAAATAATAGAAGAAACAGAGAAATAAACTAAAACTACTCCTTATTTCATTTATTTATATTAACCTAGTTATGCCTTTTATATTTTTGTGCTACTTTTCTCTTAAATTTAAAACATGTTACTTTCGTAATATTTATCATCTATTTGTATAATTTAGAAATAGGAGAATCAGTTGGATATCCATCCAAATCCGGTGCATGTTATATTTTATATAATTTTATTATATAAAATTATTATTCTCTATTTTGTTATTATTATGGATTATCATTAATCAATAAATTAAGTTATTTGTTAAAGTTAATTATATTGCACATAATTTGTTATTGTATGGATAATATATATAATTTTGGATTTATGATGAACGATCCGTGATGGGTTGGATTGTGTAGTAAACGGTCTGTGATGGACTTGAATAATCATATACTTATTTGAGAGGTCCCTGGTCTCTACTGAGAGGTTATAAAACTGATACCCCGTTAGTCAGTTTTAAGAGTAACAACGAACAACACTCTTATGTTTTAGAATACCTATCAGAAAGAGAATAATAGCATCTCATACTACGTGCTTTCATGGATCCTTCATTAATTTTGGGTACACAATTTTTAAATCATACTTGAATATGTTTTGAATATATTGTATTATTGTATCTTATATATATTTTATTCCATCAAATGGTATCAGAGCTTATAAGATACAAAATATAATTATTCTTTTGAAAGTGTATTTTAATTTCCATAACTATTCACTGAGGCATGAAATATTATATGGAGATATTAACATTCTCGTTTCAATTAGAAAATTGATGAAGGGTTTTAATTGATTATTTATGTTTACGTTTTGTTCTCGATTGTCACGAACATTAATTGCTATTTGTTCCCATTCTCTTTCTCGTTTTCGTGTTCTAGTGCTGCTCCATGGTGATATTGAAAATTAATGAATTTTTATAGGGGATTAAAATTATTGAAACCCCAAATTAAAGAAATCCTAACCCTAACTAAAATACCTTTTGAACCTTTCTTCATTTTGCTTGGAAATCGAACGACCTGTCACTAGCGGGGAGCTACGGCGCGTCTGGTTTGTTCGATATCCATCACTGGTGCGATGGAGTGCGATGCTGATATCGCGGAGGTTCCTAGTCATGGTGGTTTCGCAAGGTTTCATCACCCCTTTGGCGAGTAGTTTGCAGCAATCGCAGCGATGGTTTTATCGTGGAGGCTCACAGCAGCGCGAACAATGGTCGTTTGCTTGCATTGGTGGTCCTGTTCACTTCACGGTGGCTTGCAATTTTGTTCTCTCGTGATGGGATGCGATCCCGCTGACAGTTGGGAGTCATAGTTGTTGCCGACGACATCGATCAGTTAATGGTCACGCAACGCAGTGATGGGTTTTTCACAGTGTTGGATCTGCGTGGTGGTGGTTTGCGTTACGCTGTTTTTTGTTGCTCGTTGAACGTGTAACATCCCTAAGGAATATTACTTGATAATAAATAATTAAAAATGGAATTACAATAAAGTCCACATTTAATATAAACTATTTCCCAAAAACACGGGAAATTTAAAACTTTAATAGATATAAAGTCGTAAACCAAGAATCCAATATTTCATGAAATGGAATTAAAAACAGTGGTTCCCGCCAAATTTACATGAGGTTCTCAAAACAAAAACATCAACATATACTATATGTGTATACAAAATATCCCCTGCTAGCCCTCGCTCCGAGCCTATGCATCTCCTGGCCCACCTGTCACATCATCTGCTCCCGGATAATAAGATATCTGATCATCGCCACACACAGAGATAGGGTGAGAGCTATGCACATTAAAATATAACAGGTGTATGTGAAATAAACATGCTTATGAGTATATTTCCCAACCCAAAATAACATAATTAACTTCATAATTTCCAAATTACCCAAACCATGACCTCATAGTCCTTCAAGAGTCATATGCATGAACTAGGTCTTTGGACTTCTCTGTGCTCCCACGAAACTAACTCATTCGTGGTCCAACCCTATGAGCCTATCCCGCTCATAGTCCTGCCCTACAGACTCCTCGCCTGTAGTATAAACATCCAAGTCTCACACTTGGACCCTAGCACACACGTAATAACCATACTATGGACTCCTCGCCCAATAGTAGCCGACGGGAACATCACAGTTCCTTGCCCATCGTGCGCCCGACACATGCAATCACCATACTAAGGACTCCTTGAGAAGACAACACCTTGATTTCCAACCTCCCTCTTGCTTCAGCCCTTGCACACCCAAAAGTTCCGCTCACACTCTCAATTTCGTGCCCCTCACTATAGCAGTTCACCACAAATGCCAAAACCCTTCCTTTTACCTAAAATTTGGCTTTTATAGGTGCCCTTGAGACTGGTTTTAAAAATAAAACGAGTTTGGGCTTTTAATTCCTCTTCAATGTTACTTATTTGGTAATTTCTCAGCCCCCTTGGCTGCCCCATTCTGCTAGGCTTTTCTTTACCCCTTCACATTCATACCACAACTATTAGTTAGCAAAAATAAAGCTTATTCTTTGCCCACTAAGGTTTGAACCCATAACCTTCCACTCATAAGGCCAAAGCACAACCACTATACCAAACCACATTTGGTGATACTCACAAATCAACAATAGTTTACAATACCAATCACCTACTCATTCATACTCTAAAAAAAATCAATAACAAAACAATCACACATAATTGGCATACTTAGGACTCGAACCCAAGTCCTCTCACACAAACCAAGTACTCTCAACCACATGAGCTAGTACTTTTCCACATCACAATAAACAACAATTAATGCCATAAAGGTGCCCTCTACCCGCATTTATTAATTAATTATTTAATTAATTAATTTTCCCGGGTCTTACAATTCCCCCACCTTTAAAAGTTTTCGTCCTCGAAAATAGAACTTACCAGTAAAGAGGTGAGGATAGGACTTCCTCATGAGATCTTCCATCTCCCAAGTCATCTCTTGGGTTGCCTCGTCCCAGAGAACCTTCACTGTCCGAATCTCCTTCCCTCTGAGCTGTTTGACTTGAGAATCTAAAATCCTCACCGGTCCAACTCCTAGAGTCAGGTTCTCACGCACCTGAACATCATCCTGCTCCAGCACATGAGTAGGATCCGCCACGTACTTCCTCAACTGTGATACGTGGAAAACATTATGCAGGTTTCCCAAGTGAGGTGGCAATGCAATCTCATACGCCACCAGTCCAATTCGCCTCGTAATCTGGTATGGATCGATGAATGGAGGGGTCAACTTCCTTGACTTCAATGCTCTCCCAATACTTGTTGTAGGTGTAACTCTGAGAAATACGTGGTCACCCGCCTCAAACTCGAGTGGCCTCCTCCTCTTATCTGCGTAGGATTTATGCCGACTCTGAGTTGCACGCATCCGTTCCTGTATTACCCTGACCTTCTCCGTGGTCTGTTGTAAGAACTATGGACCAAGTACCATAGCTTCCCCATCCTGCTGCCAACACAAAGGTGTTCGACACCTCCTGCCATACAAGGCCTCGTACGGTGCCATCCCGATGCTGGAATGGTAGCTGTTATTATAAGTGAACTCCACTAGTGGTAGCACATCACTCCAAGTCCCGAGGTGGTCCAGAACACACGTTCTCAATAAGTCCTCCAGAGACTGTATGGTTCTCTCAGACTGGCCATCCGTCTGAGGATGATATGCCGAGCTCATCCTCAACTGAGTACCTAAAGTGTTCTGCAACGACTGCCAGAACCTCGAGGTAAACCTCGGATCTCTATCTGATATGATACTATCAGGCACACCATGTAATCGGACTATCTCCCTGACGTACAACTCTGCCAGCTTATCTAGGGACATTTTCTGATTAATAGGTAGAAAGTGAGCTCACTTCGTCAATTGATCCACTATTACCCATATAGAATCATGCCCCCTCACTAACCTCGGTGGATGAGTAACAAAATCCATGGAAATGCTGTCCCATTTCCACTGAGGAATCTCAAGAGGCTCTAACGTACCACCTGACCTCTGATGCTCTATTTTCGCTTTCTGACACACTAAACAAGATGCCACATAGTCTGCCACATCAGTTTTCATACCAGTCCACCAGAAAGTCGCCTTCAAGTCCTTGTACATCTTAGTCATACCCGGGTGTATGCTAAGACGACTCTTATGCCCTTCATCCAAGAGCATTTTCCTCAGTACCCGACTGCTGGGTATACACACCCTCTCTCTGAATCGCAGGATGCAATCTCTACCCATCCTGAAGTCTTTCCTCTTCTTTATGCCCAACTCACTAATGATATGCTGCAATTCCTGGTCCTTACCCTGTCTCACCCGAACCTCATCCAAGAATTCATTACTGATCCTCAACATGCTGCACCGTATGTGATCTGTCTCCATATCCAATCCTAGATTCATATCTCGCAGCTTCTCGATTAACTCCAACTCCTTAATCATCATGGCCGACACATGAGATTTCTTCTTGCTCAAAGCATCTGCTACAACATTAGCCTTACCAGGATGGTATAATAGCTCAAAATCGTAGTCCTTCAGGTATTCCATCCAGCGTCTCTGCCTCATATTCAATTCCTTCTGATCAAACAAGTATTTCAAGCTCTTGTGATCACTGAATACCTGAAACTGTGCCCCATACAAGTATTGCCTCCAAGTTTTGAGAGCAAAAACCACCACCGCCAACCCTAAGTCATGTGTAGGATAGTTTTTCTCATGCACCTTCAGCTGACGAGATGCATAAGCAATGGGTCGTCTCTCCTGCATCAACACACAACCCAGACCCTGGTATGAAGCATCACAATATACTTCAAACGTCTTGGCGGTGTCAAGAATAGCTAGTATGGGTGCAGTAGTCAACCTCTTCTTCATATCCTCAAACCAGACCTCACACTCGTCTGTCCAATAGAAAGGCTAGTCCTTCCTAGTGATTTGAGTTAAAGGACTCACCGACTTAGAGAACCCCTCCACAAACCGCCTGTAATAACCCGCCAGACCCAGAAAGCTCCTCACCTCAGTAACCGTCTGTGGCCTTTCCCACTTCACCACTGTTTTAATCTTCGCTGGATCCACCGATATAACTTGGGCTGAGATTACATGGCCCAAGAACTGTACCTCATCCAATCAAAACTCACACTTTGACAGCTTCCCATACAGTTTATGCTCTCTGAGAATTCCTAGCACCACTCTCAGATGATCTGCATGTACATCCTGATCCTCCGAGTATATCAATATGTCGTCAATAAACACGACAATAAACTGATCAAGGTACGGTCGGAATATTCTGTTCATGTAGTCCATGAAAATAGCATGAGCATTTGTCACCCCGAACGACATCACTACATACTCGTAATGGCCGTATCGTGACCTGAACGCCGTCTTCTGCACATCCTCCGGTTTGACTATGATCTGATGGTATCCAGACCTCAAGTCAATCTTAGAGAACACTGTGGCTCCCCTCAGTTGATCCAACAGATCATCTATCCTCGGCAGCGGATACTTATTCTTTATGGTCAGCTTATTCAACTGACGACAATCAACACACAACCTCGAACTGCCATCCTTTTTCTTTACTAGCAGTACCGGTGCTCCCCAAGGTGATGCGCTCGGCCGAATGAACTTCTTCTCAAGCAAATCTTCTATTTGCTTCTTCAGCTTTGCCAACTATGCGGGTGCAATTCTATACGGCGCCATGGATATTGGGCCAGTCCCATGGATGAGATCAATGGAGAAATCCACATCCCTACTCGGTGGCAACTTGGGTATTTCATCCAGAAATACGTCGGCATACTCCTCCACAACTGGAATCACACTGATCTTCTCGGCGGTACTATTCTTTTCGGCATGAGCCACTATCATAAAGCAGGTGGCTCTGGCTTCTACTTCGTTTATCGCCCTTTGAGCCGAGATTAACTCCAGTCCTACATGTTCTGGGAATACCAAACTGCACCGTCCATAATCAATTATGACATGATTGTTAGACAGCCAGTCCATCCCCAAAATTACGTCCAGTCCCTCCAAAGGCAAGCACACCAAGTTCACCTTGAATCTACGACTTGCCACCTCCATAGAACACCCAACGCAGACTGAACTGGTAGCCACTTGACCTGAGGAGGGAGTTGAAACAAGCAACTCACATCCCAAATCACGTGTCACCAATTGCAATCTCCCCACGCACACATTAAAAATAAAAGAATGGGTTGCCCCGGAATCAAACAACACCAACACTAAATTACCAAACAATACACAAGGTTCAAGAATAAGATTACCCGACTGTGTAGCCTCTGTGGTGGTCAGGGCAAAGACTCTGCCCGCTGCTCTCGCTCGCTCTACTGGCGATGCGACTGGTTTCTTCGTACTAAGGCTTTTCTTCTTTGGACAATTGTTGGCGAAGTGTCCAGGTTTGTCGCATATAAAACACTTGCAACGGTCTCCTGACCCTCCTACTCCACCTGCCAGCTGTGGACAATTTCTCTTCAGGTGGGGTCCGCCACACTAATAACAATTGGGACCCTGAGATGCCTGTGGCCGGCTGTACAACTTTTTCATCTGCCTAGCCTCCGCGACATTCTTCTGATGTCGGCTCACAATAGAGCCATGGCCCTTCTCAAGACTCTCAACACTCTTGGCCTGCTCCACCAAGATAGGAAATCTCCTCCCTCTCAGAGGGGTTACCACCCTCTTAAGCTCCAGTCTGAGACCTCGCTCAAACTTTAGACACTTCCACTCTTCCGTAATGTTCTGGGAAGAATACCTCGCCAAGTGTTCGAACCTATTCACATATTCCTGCACAATGTCTCCCTGCTGTAGTGCTAGGAATTCATCCTCTCTGTCCTGTCTCGCCGTATCTTGAAAGTACTTCTCCAGGAAACGGGCTCTAAAGTTGGCCCAAGTCACTGGCTCCTCACTGTTCTCCATCTGTTGTTGCATGCCAGCCCACCAGTATTCTGCATCCCCATTCAGTAGATACGCAGCAAACAACAATTTCTGTTCATCTTCGCAGTTCATCACTTTGAAGATTTTCTCACACTTGAGGAGCCATGCATCCGCTTCATCGGGGGAAGCCTTGCCAGTGAACTCAGCTGGCTTGTGGCGCAAGAAATCTTCACTGTCAGCACCCTAACTGGTGCAATCGCCGTCCTAGGCTGCGCTGCTAGGGTTGGCTGCATCGCATCCACCATGCGGTGAATCGCCTCCGCGATGTCATCAGCGCCACTACTCCTCCTCCTCCTCCTGTTAGCAGCCATAGCCTGGATACGCCACATTACAACTGTTAAAAATTAGTCGTTTAGTCAAACAAAACCACACACTTTTCACATTGAACACACCACATATCACAACAAGCACATCGATAAGCTCACTCCCCGCTAGTCCCAAAATATTTTCAAAAATATTTTCAAAACTTTTGCTCTGATACCAATTGTAACATCCCTAAGGAATATTACTTGATAATAAATAATTTAAAACGGAATTACAATAAAGTCCACATTTAATATAAATTATTTCCCAAAAACACGGGAAATTTAAAACTTTAATAGATATAAAGTCGTAAACCAAGAATCCATATTTAATGAAATGGAATTAAAAACAGTGGCTCCCTCCAAATTTACATGAGGTTCTCAAAACAAAAACATCAACATATACTATATATGTATACAAAATATCCCCTGCTAGCCCTCGCTCCAAGCCTATGCATCTCCTGGCCCACCTGTCACATCATCTGCTCCCGGATAACAAGATATCCGATCATCGCCACACCCACACAGATAAGGTGAGCTATGCACATTAAAATATAACAGGTGTATGTGAAATAAACATGCTTATGAGCATATTTCCCAACCCAAAATAACATAATTAACTTCATAATTTCCAAATTACCCAAACCATGACCTCATAGTCCTTCATGAGTCATATGCATGAACTAGGTCTTGGGACTTCCCTGTGCTCCCACGAAACTAACTCATTTGTGGTCCAACCCTATGAGCCTATCCCGCTCATAGTCCTGCCGTACAGACTCATCACCTGTAGTATAAACATCCAAGTCTCACACTTGGACCCTGGCACGCACGCAATCACCATACTATGGACTCCTCGCCCAATAGTAGCCGACGGGAACATCACAGTTCCTTGCCCATCGTGCGCCCG
>Ga0209589_1000049_pt1 | contig 117219 bp, 71 predicted proteins | sample CowpeawhiteBW_FD_187525 | JGI IMG/M metagenome (GOLD analysis project Ga0209589, IMG submission 187525) | Root nodule microbial communities of legume samples collected from California USA - Cow pea white BW (SPAdes) (version 2) | ecosystem: Host-associated > Plants > Roots > Nodule | place...
TCTGCAGAAGGAAACCCTCACCCCAGAGCAAAGTGAAGGAAGTTCCCCTAAATGCTAAACCCTAGCTACCATATGCAGATGGGGCCATTCGTGGTGGAGAGTGGAGTGAATAACTTGAAGAAGGAAACCAATAGAATGGATTGAAAAGGGGCGCCAAAGACCGGAATGTTTTTGGGTGAGTTTAGTACAAATTAGGTTATTCATGATAATCACCAAACTTCTAATTATTATAAGTTTTAATTACTTATAAATTTAAATATTTCAGATTGAGTTTTTATTAATTTTTTTAGTTTTTGAATTTTTTATATTTTTTAATAAAAAAATTTACTATTTAATTTTTTAAATTATTTACATAATGTGATTGTTAAATTGTCTCATCGTCTTGTTGATTTGTTTCACGTTGAGAAATGTGTATCTTGTTTTCTTATATTTATATGTTAAGAAATATGATATTTTATAATTAAGACACGTCACAAATTTAATAAAAAACTTTTAGCATTAATGGGCATGAGATTAAGATGAACATACTTCTACGTAAAGAATACAATGCTCAACACAACGTCTTTCGTCCTTTTACATTCACTTCTTAACATAATGTCCCTTAAATGAAGCAGAGAGAAATAAAAAACACATGGAATCAACTTTAAAACGTAATAACTAATCTCTATCGTCACCAGGTTTCACTTGTGATGAGAATTAAGCTTTGTCTTCCATTGAAATCCAATTTCAACCATGAATTGAGGCTAGGCATGCAATTCCCTTAAACGAATCAAAGATAAATGTTTAACACAAGAAATAGACTTTAAAACACAATTATAAATCAACTTTCTCACCTAGGTTCAGTCGCGATAGATAACCTAGGATCATGTTCTTCGATTCAGTTCCAACTTCAATGACGACTTCAGATACGCAAGAAATTTGAGGCAAACGAAAAAATTTTGAGGGCACACGAGAAATCTTAGATTCAGAGCACACTGGTTAGGGTGTGCAAGCAAACTTCTGTGTGTAGCGATGAAGATTTATGATTGAGCCTGACGACTTTAGTCCACACCACAAATTTGCAGCTCAAACCACACGATCTACGCGATCTTCAACTCATGGCACGAGATATTCAACTTAGGACACGCGAAAATGTTGGGGAAAATTGACTGCAAAGATGCTTATGGCTGCGAGAGTTTACTAAAGAAGTCTTTTCTATGCAATTAAAAAAACATGTTTTAATATTATTTTGCCTTTTAAAATTTTATGGGGATTAGTAGGTAATATCAATAGGTAAGAAATAAAATATTTACCTGCTGACGTAAATACGATTACATACGGATAAAATCCTTCAAAATTCTTTCCCGGTTAAACACGTTAAATTTATATACAGACACTACTGCCTATAAATCATGTGCGCTGAAATAATACACTGATACACACTGAAAAATATCGATAAGTAAATCTGTAAGTAAGTCACAAATTACATAAAAAATATAAGGATTATAATCCGTGTGTGATTATAATTATCAGTAAATACTAACGAATTTCTTGTAGTGACGGTGAAATTGTCGCAAACCTAATTAAGGATTTTGCAAAGAAGGAAATGAAAAAAAATAACTGATGAGTGAGGCTTTGCTTTGACGAAAATTGAATTTCAGAATAGTACCGAACTTGGTTTTAGATAATTTGATTCACATATGATCTGATTTTATATCTTTGTTTTTACTTTAACTATAATTTAATATTATTTTATTCTTTAAATTAAATAGTTATTTTTATATAATAAAAAACAGGAAATACGATAACTTCAAAATTAGTGAACTTGATAACAAAAATCAATTAATAGTTTAGATGTGATAAAAGATCGACAGGGTATAACAATAAATTATAGTAGTATTAATGAATTAGGATTATTAACCTTTTTTTCTTGATCAAAATTCATTTTGTAACTCATTTCACAATAATAAATTATGCATAAACAGCATAATTAACTTTGTAAATGTATTCATGTGTTTTATATAAACAAAATACGTGCAAATTTAGATTTTTACGTCAAATTCATTGAAATTTGAGACAGGTAATTAAACTAGAATTTCTTTGTGCAATTTATTAATTCGAATCAATAAATAGGATATTTATTAGCCCTATCTCTTTAATGTTGTACATCGATTAATTTTTGCCATAATCCCTTGTCACGTTTAATTTTTTTTTTCTGCCCTTCATTTCTCAGTTCAAATATCTTACATGTTCTTTGTTGTTTTTAGTATACGTTAATGATATTTTTCTCAGTAGATTAATAGTCATAAACATCAGACATGTTTCGCAATTAAAAAATGATAACAAGGTAAAACTTTTCTTGGAAAAGGAAATATTGTAATCTAACCTTTTATTATTGTATTATAATTATTTTTACCGGAACAAATTACTAGTGATGTGTATCTAAACTTAGAGATAGTAATAAAAATAAAAATGATAACAAGTTTTTAGTCGATGGATAAAAAAAGAAGGAAAAATACTGAAATTAGTTTGGGTCAGAAATTCACAAAAGTTTTTTCATGTATGTACAGACTTCATAAAGAGAAGCCAAAAATCAAATGCCCCCACAGATTTTTATGTCAGACACCAACAACTCTACAAAACCCCAAGCATGGGTATTCATAAACAAGTATTAATTTTATATTAAATTTCTGGGTACAATATTATAGCATGTGCAATTTCCTCAGAGAATCTTTTTGTTTCATAGGAATCGATCATAGTAGTAATAATTCCCTGGTAACTCCGATGCTAAGTAAGAACATGTCATCCATAAAAGTTACAGCAAATCACATTTCTGATAACCCCTCGAATTTTAAGTGACTAAAGTATTATTTTGCCCCCTGAAAATTTTGAGACCAGTCACGTTAGTCCTAAAAAAAAAACCAAAATCACATTGGAAAAAAAAATTATAAGAACACCTTTTTGTTATCACACTGGTCTACTGTTAGTTAAAATTCCTTGAAAACTACAAAATTATGAACAAGACTCTGTTGAACAAGAGACCAACAAAATTTTGCAGTTTTTTTATGAATTTTAAATAACAAAAAAGGGTGTAATCAAAAGTATTTATCAAAAAGTGTGTTGATAACATGTTAATGTTTGAAAAAGGGAAGTCAATCAATTTTAATCATCAATTAGAATTGATCGACATTTTTAAATTTTAGGGATTAAAATAGTTTTTTTTTTTTCATAGTTGAGACTAACGTGACCAACTCTAAATCTTGCAGAAACAAAACTGAGTTTCACTCTATTTTAATCAAGCACAAACAAAATCCTTGGTAAAATCTCCACCAGAAGAAGATTTTCGGTTAGGAACCATCTGAAAAAGCAATTTGAAATGGTCATAACTCTGCTCCACGCACATGAAATTCTGAGATCCCAGGCAAAAAATAGTTATAATATAAAATTATATATTACCTGATCATTGTCTTTTGCATCAGTTAAAGATCTCTGTCGTTTCCCTTTGCATTTTTTATTCTGCTTTTTGCCTTTCACTTCATCATCAACAAAGTTCTGGCCTGACATCTCTGCAAGGAACAGATAGACAAACTAAAATGCTTCAATAAATGGAATAACACTTGGAATCCATAAAATTAGAACTCAACAAAAAATAAATAAAAACACATCAATGTGGGTTACGCTAAGCTTTCTCAGACAGTAAAACCAAATTTGAGGATGATATTTTGGAAGGAGAAGAAGATTGTGGGGTCACCTGTGTCACTAGAAAGCATATCCTTATGGCAGACACGAGATTCACACAAATGAAGATGTCCTGAACCAGAGGGAGTTCCTTTCCTTTGCCCTAAATCAACAACTTTGCTTGAAGTACTCACACTTTCTTGAAGGGATGGAGCAACTGTGCTTCTCTGTTTGCTTGAAGATCGATAGTGCTGAATCCATGGATTTTCCGCCAAATCATGACACTGGTTACTCCTACTCGTTTGCGGATTCACTCTCTCAAAATTGATTTTTTGCCAACACCCACCACGAAGCACCTTGAACTGTTACAGTTCAAAAGAAAAAAAACAACAACAACTTAGTCTTACAAACTGAGTTTTCAATTCCAAATTGATATACATGGTAAGCTAATGGATGTTTGATTTTATCATAACAAACTCAGAAATGGTGTCTATGTTAATTACTGATTGACAAATCTTTGAATTTACATATTTATAGTGATGACATTCATGAGAACAACCAAATCCATCTCAAGTGAGTGTAGAAGAAATTGAAAAGGAAACCTGGCCAGAAGTGGTAGCAGGGTCACCGGAAGTTCCTTTGAGGGAAAAGGAAGCTTTCATTTGCTTAGAATCATATAACTGATTAACAAAAGATGCTTCTATGGACTTGATATACATGCTGTGTTTCTCATCTGTCCATTCTGCAGCCATTGTGGGTTCTATCTCTCTAATGCCCTGATACATATACATATTAAACCACAAAATCATGTTAATGGAATACATAGTGTAAGACTAATTTGCAAATTAAAAAAAATTCAAACAAAAAATGTTTGGTTGAAAGGAAAGGAAAACAAAACAAAGTTCTCTACATTTAGTGTTTTAATTGTTTTTGAAGAGAATGAGATTTTTAAATTTATAAAATAAAGAAAAGGCTTTCGCTAGTTAAAACATAAAAAATAAACTTATTACATCGTTTAATTTTTGGTAAAGTCATACAAACTTTGTGTTAGAACATATTTGTTAATTTAATTCAGAAAAAAAAATTATATTATATGTAGTTAGTTGTTTATAATTTCACAAATATTAAAATGTTAAGCGCACTTATTTATTCAAGATTTCAGACAGGGTTACTTAAGATCAAAGTTCGTCAATTCATTTTCTATTTAGTTTTCATCTTTTGAAAATACCCAATTAATTAATTAAATTCATAAAGTAAACATAACATGAAACCAATGAAACCAAGCTCTTGTTTAATCATACATTAAATACACAACAAACTTTATATTGATATTTATTTATGAATAAGAGTTGCGTAATGCAAGTTGAAACCCAAACTTCACTTAATCACAACCACTTAAATTTCAGGGAAAACAATACTTTTACCAATAGCCAATACCTCCAAAGTCTCCGATTTAATATCTGAAAGACTTTAAATCATTAATGGATTTAAATAAAGACGATTACGAAATCTCCACCATTTAAATGTTACTCGTAAAAGGAAAAGAAAAAAGAAAAAGTTATTACCGAATATATATCAGAATATTCTTCATTGCAGATCAAACAAGCAAAGCATGAACAGATTTTCTTTTTTCAAAAAAAAAAAAAGTTATAGCATCCTTCATCCCATCCATAACCCTAGAGAATATTGCAAGAGTTTCTCAGGAGAAAAGAAGAAGAAGAAGAAGAAGAAGCAAAGCCGTGTAAATTAAGAAACTAAAAAAGGAAGAATAAAAGTTGAGGTACCTGAATCGGGTTGTTAATGGAGTTGAGGAAGGTGGATGAAGTTGTTGGAGCTTCTTCTGGCGTTGTGGTTACTCTGAAATTGTTCTTCATCTTATATGAATATTTGTGTGTGATATTTTCGTTTGCAATGGGAATTAGAAGGTGAAGGAATGAATGAATAAGAGGAGAGAAAGGGGCGGTGATGGTGAACAAAAAGGGAATACAGTTGTCTGCGCTTTTACACGTGTCATGGGGCCAGTCCATCGCCACGTCACCGTCAGGCTACATTAGCATGGAAGATATTTTCGTCTCTCAATCCAAAATATCTGTTATTTTCCTTCCTCACATTGTTTATCTTATAAACAAAATTCATATTAATTCTTTAAATATGAATGTGTCACTCACATCAACCACAGTTCTATTATTTTGTTGCACTTAAAAATCTACCACCCCCTTCCCCTTCCTATTCTATTCCTTCCACCATCTTAGATATTTTATTCCTGCGCTTCTACTTTTGGAAACTTGATTTATAAGAAATCTGATATTATCTTCTCCTCTTCATTTTGGATTAAGAAATTCAAGGTTTTGTAGATAATCATTTGCATGAGTCATGTGCTTTTGTTTGACTTTTTCGTTTTTTTATTTTTTATTTTTACATTTTTAATTTATAAATAAAATAATAAAATCTACTCTTTTCTTGGAGTGGGGGTAGGGTTGGGATGGGATGACGTATAATTTTATCTTAAGTCAAATTATTTAAAATTGATATATGAGAGAAATAATTAGGAAAAAAAATTATATCATATTAAAAAATGAGTAACGACAGAGGAGATATCTGTGGGCCGTATAGAAAACAACGGAGCCATAGGACTCATCCCATTCGTTACTGGTAGCTGAAAACCAAGAATGAATAAATGAACAAAATTATCAAACAAAGATCACGAGATATGAAATGGGTCCGTAGGTGAAGGAACACATGATGATATGAAGCATCGTGCTGCAACATCGGGATCCATTTTATGCCTGGACCATGATGCTCTTCCCGTTCAGTTTAAGCCTTTGGTTGGATCTGTTTCGAGATATACATGATTATGTTTTTTCAGAAATGTCTTTTTCGAGAACAATATACCTTCTTTTACTAAAGAAAAGAAATGTCGGATTTTGATAAAAAAAAATCTACCATTTGTTAATAATATTTTTTTTAAAAGGTATATACATACAAAAATATCTTATATCCTGTTACATTATCTTTAAGATATTTGTACTGTACCTGCATAAAACAATTAAAATTATATCTCACTGTCGTATATACCCTAAAAAACTAAAACACTTCCTTGTTATAATTATTTACAAGGAAATGGATATAATGACAACAATCTCTTTTAATTTAAAATAATATAAAAAAATATTGATGAGAATGAAAAGTCAATTTAATTTTATGATAACTTCAACGTTTTCATGTACAAAAAGTTTATGTATCTATTCATGGCTTGTAGGAATGAAAATAATGTAAAAATAGCACTCTCAAACATCAACAATATCAAGAAATTAATAAAACAAAGAAAATATGAGAATATTTTAGGTTTAACTTTCCAATCACTTTAATAAGAATAACTTTCCAAAATACTTCTGTCAACAATAAAAACTTTCACAAAGTAAAAAAGAAAACGTTCACAAAGTTCTAATATACCCTATATTAGAGAATAGCTACTTAATAATATTATTAATAATATTGGAGCATGGCTACTGATTAATATTATTAAGAACATATTAGTCACCTGAAACAGTCAATATATGAATTCAATCCCTCAACTTTCTAAAAAATAATTTTCTAACTTTTAAGTTACTGAAGTAAGTTTTACCAATTATATTTAATCCAGAAACCAAATATTACGATTTAAGGACATATTTAGGGCAAGAAATTAATTTAGCACTTTAAAATTTAGAATTTTAGTTAAAAGAAATATAACTTTAAAAATTTGTGAGGGTGAAATCAAATGTTTTGGTCAGCAATTTTGAATCGAAGTGTTGAAATCACTTCACTTACGGTGCTGCTGTTTGATGTAGCCATATGCTCAAACAGGTTTTTGACACTCCTAGAATTTGGTTTTCCTTTTTCTTTTTCTGAAAACTAATAGTTAGTCAAGATGGAGATTTTTGCACTTTGCTCCAAACTATATAACTATATGAGTACCAGTAGAATGTATAAAGTCAAGGGTGTGACAATCTATATACTAAACACAATATTGGTTGCAAAAAAAAAATTGATCAAAATATTTGTATAAAAAAGAGAAAAGAAGTAATAGACACAAAATTTTCATTACTTGACAACACCATAAATGCTTGGATTTCAGGAAACTGAAAAGGTTGTATAGCAACGGTCTGACTTCATGTCAAAGATAATTATCATGTTTATGCTGTATAACTGAGCCTCATGGTATTAACCTCGCCATGACTCCATGATGACCTTACTCCATTATCAGATCCCTGTAATTGAATTATGAACCTGCTTGCTAATATTCAGTCATCTACAACCTTCAAACGCCAAGCATAAAGAATAGAATACAAGTTCCAATTAAAGTAAAGCAAGTTAGTTTGAATCAAGCTTCTGGCTTCTGGTCAGATTCTGGTATGACAGTATCTTGCAAATCAATCCGACCTGCATAAACACGTCACATTGTACATCAGTTGTGATAGATGAGTCTTAATTATATACCAGATTATTGCTACAAGTCAATATTGGTGAGACCGGAGGAAACAAAGCTATACAAATACTGCAGTCTTAATTTGTCAAAGAATATTTATTCTCCACTGAGCCCAAAGAATGCGTGCATGTCTTGCATATGCGCATTAAGAATAGCTTTTCATACCTATCAAGGTAAGCAATACATTGTGTGCATTAAGAATAGTTATTCATACCTAACAAGGTAATCAACGAAGGGGCTTTTGATGATTCTTTTTCTCTGATAGCTACATCTGCAAAATATTATGTAAAATCGGAGGATTAATGTTTGAATGCGTGTAAGAAAAGGCAGATTTTAAGTCAGAAAGTATCTTTCATGTTCTTGATCATCCCAAGGTGTGTTTTTTTAGGAGTATCTTCTTCGGGTATGCCTACAATTGGGGGATCATTATTCCATTTCATCTTATGCCTTTGAATGGTGAAGTTTATCTAGATAGGAAAAAGTATTTTTTTTGTCTAAATTAATGTCATAACCAATGTACTTCCTCAGATTTTATCGTAGTATCAAGTAGATTTCGGGCGTGTAATTACAAAAATTAAATTATTGAAATAATTTATTATTGTAATAGATTATACTCTTCTTTGTTCGGACAAGCTTGATGAAAAGTGGCCGTAACATAATTAATTTAGTTTGATTGTAACAAAATAAATCAAATCATAAGAAAAAGGATCATGAAACTCAAAAGACGAAAAAATTGTTAAAAACTGATTATAAATTATGAATTATCAGATTCCTAAAAAAATTTTACAAATCTCAATTATTATCCTAAACATACAAAAAAATCCCAGAACAGCTAAAAACATAAAAAATATCTTCCCAAAACATGCTCTTAGATGTCATCATTCTTAAATCATCATCTAAGTTTTGTTATAAAATAATGTAATCAGCCATAAAAATAATGTAATAACTGCCAATTCTGAAAAAAGATGAAATCAGCCAGCATGATCCTTCCTCCCCATTTAAGTTTTGTTAGTAAATATTTTCAAGTACCACCCTGGGATTTCAGCATGAACTGTACCAGCTTTCTTACTTCATAGAAATTTAAATCTAGGCAGTCACTAAGAGGATGAATTGCCATAAGTTGCATACCTGAATTTTCAAGAGATGTAAGAATGTCCGACTTCTTAAAAGTATATCCAATGAAATTGTTATCTTTGGATGTCAGCATCTGCAAGAGCATCATTAAACAAAACAAAATGTCATAAGCATTGCAATTTTAAATAAAAAGTAAATTATTTCTCAAAGAAGCTGAAACATTCAGAAGATAACAGATATTGTTCAAACAAAAAGACAACAGCAGCCATGCTACATCTGAAAAACCGTTGAAGCAGAGTTTGAAGAGAAAAAATCAAGACAATAAACTAAAAAATTTCATTAACTCAACAAAGACCTTACTTTGTTTGAATAAAACTTTATAGTTTACTGAACCAGCAGAGTATACACTCCTCCTAACCAAAATAACATTAAGACAAATTTTTGTCTCCAAACTCAGAACAAGCGGTGTACTAACCTATGAATATCAGTAAATATAATAGGAGACAAACATACTTAAAAAAAGAAATCAATCAAAGTTAATAGTTAAAGATATGATGCAACGAAATGAAGTTTTTTGCTATGTTTGCATTTTTCCTACACATGCACATACCTATGTTTGCCACGAAGCACGTAAGCTCTTGCTAACAAACTTGATAAATTACAAGCTTAAGAAAACAAATTACCTTCCGCCAAGGTCCAACAGTTGCTGTTACGGATGGTGGTCCATCTACCTGTCAATGATTTAAATCACTGATTTAGGTGTGTTTTAGAGTCATGCGACTTTAGAAATTATAAAAAACAGAAGACATATATAGCCTACACGGCTCAATTTTGAAAATTACTCTATCATTGACTCGTTGTAAATGATAACAAAATGAGAAGGTGTGGCGGCCAAATAACAATCTTGGAAAACCCCAATCAATAAAAGATTGGGGAAACAATTCTGAATAAAATATTAAATACTATATAGCCAGCATATACTTTGTTACTTTGAAAACATGCCAATCTCACAACACCAGTTTAAAGAATCCCTCCACAACTCCCAGCCAGTAATTTATATTGATATTAAACTATTTTTATATACAAAGAGACAATTGGGTCGTATGCTTGTTCCCCATAAAACCGAGCCTCCCAAAAAAAATGTGAATTTCATGTTGGGCATTTGGTATAGCAGACCTCTTTGTCCAGGCAAGAACCCTTGTGTAGAACGTATAAACAGTAGTAAGAAGAATAGTTTTTCTTTATGATGAAGATGGACATAGAAAGTGAGAGAGCTCATATAATTAAATCATTAAGGATACTATTGGATACTCGCATTCACTACAGATATAGGTGCAAACCTATCTTGGAAGCTGATTTTGTAGAATAGAATTAAACCTAAATCAACTATCTAAGATAGTATTATAGCATATCCTAATGAGATTTGTTGGACTTATCATGTCACCTATCATCACTACCCACAAATATTTCCCATGCTTGAGATGTTCAGACCTAAATGTGAGAAATTGTGTTGGAAATCTCATATCAACTAAAAATATTATCAAATTATAGTATATAAGTGCAAAACTTGCTTTACAACCCATTTTGTGGAGTTGAGTTAGGCTTAAATCCACTTTCTAAGAGATACTATCTTGCACATGCATAATGATGTTTCATTTACATTCATCAAATCTTTGGTAATTAAATAATTTTGGAGCCTACAAGAAATTATTATTTATGAATAAATTTGACTCATTCTCAATGCATAAACTTTTATGTAATATATACTTACTTCAGGAAACTTCTCAAAATTTTGAGTATCTAAATCCCCAGTGACTGTAGGTTTATAAGCAGCTTCTAATTCATAAAGCATGTCCCACTGAACACCCTTGAACCATGGATGAGCCTGAAAAATCAAGTGCAGATTTGTTAAGAGAGGACTTATGCAGATTATCAGGGCATAAAAGTAACAGGTACTTTCAAGACACAACGTTGAAACATTCCCATAATACATAACCAAGTTAGAAATAAGGTTTATTCCAGTATTTGAAGGAATTGTCAAAAAACACGGGCTACCAGTAAGAGTTGTCACCTTTATTTCTTCTACTCCTCTTGTTCCTAGTCTTGAGTCCACATCACATAGCAACCGATAGATCAAATCCTTTGCTTCTACTGATATCTTAGGTTCTTCTGGGAATTTTAGGCATGTTTTCCAGTTAACAATCTGGCACAATACAGAAACGCTGGGTCATTATGAAAAAAAATTGGATATGAAGAAAATAAGAGAATCAATCAATCATAATACCTTACGGCAAGCCATCCTTGGATCGTCAGAACAAAATGGAGGATACCCAATAAGCATCTCATACATAATTGCCCCAAGAGACCACCAATCACATTCTATTCCATAGCCCTTCTTGAGCAAAACTTCAGGTGCCATATAATCAAGAGTTCCAACAGTTGAGTACGCCTAACAGGTGTACAAGTTCGTAAGAATTAAAAGATTTCATATATCAAACAAAACTACCACTTAATATTACACCTCACAAAAACTAGTGACATAATAAATACGAAATATCTAGAGCATTTTTAATTGGTTGTTGCCTTTATTAATCTCTCCCAGAAATATTTTGATTATAAACTGATTTGACAAAAAATAAACTGATCCAACACACATATAGTCATTACTTCATACATTTTTTACTATTTGTCTATTATGCCAATAAATAGTTAATACCCACTAAGGAACGTGAAATGGGGTAGCGGCATACCAATGCACGTCGATTACGTTTCCACTGCTGTAATTGCTCCTTTGGCATCAACCAAGGAGAGGCAGAATATCCTTCAGTTTCACTGGTTGATTCTTGACTGGTAAGATCTTCATTTTCCAATAAAATTGTTGAATACTTATCGTCAAGAGGCTTACATAAGCCAAAGTCCGAAAGCTTCAAATGACCATTTTTGTCCAGTATCAGGTTATCTGGTTTAATATCCCTACACAAACAGAATATCTTGGACTGAGTATAACTATACTTATTTATCTTTCTAGAGAAAATTTATTTAATCACAAAATTTGAAATCCTTCTCCAGAAACATTATATATTTTTATCACCTGAAGATTTTCTTAACATTAGTGACAATCAATCCACTGTACCATAGTTTTATATTCATCATTCACAATAGCATAAAAGTGGACTACATCTGAATATAGTCATTTGCAATATGAAAAGATAAATATAAATTGCATCACATGCTTTCAGTAAGTTGCAAGCAACTAAAAATACTGTTTTTTGATGATTTCAGACCAAACAGATATCATTGTTAGACCAAGCAATAAGCCATGTTGAACCATATAAATGTTCTTGGCCCCACTGCTTGCAGCCTCTTGTGCATAAATAGGCTACAAGGTGAGGATACTATCGGCTGCCAATAGAACAAAAGCTGAACCGTGTGATAATAGCCACATACCTATGTACATAGTTGTGTTGATGTATCGAGTTAATAGCAAGAATGCTTTCAGCAATGTAGAAGCGAGCAACGTCTTCAGAAAGAATATCTTCTCTCATTAACAATGTCATAATGTCGCCACCAGGTAAATATTCCATGATGAGATAAAGGAAATCCGAATCTTGGAATGAATAATGGAGTTTTACTATGCATCTGCTATCAACCTCTGCCAGCAAGTTTCTCTCAGATCGAACATGTTCCACCTAAATTATATTGATATCATGATATCAAAAGAAGCACACAAATTGAGCCAAAAGTCAGAATAACTCCTAAAAATTCTTTTGTCTACTTGTATTGGAACTTTTAATCCGTAACATAATTGAACCCTAAGTTCAAAGAATATGGATGTTTTTATTCCATTTTTTCTCTATTATGACAATTGTAATCAGCTGCTGGAAACAGCAGGAAGGTATACGGAAGAAGCAAGTTGTTTTCATTGTAAAATGCCTTCTCAACCAAGGAAAATGAGACGGTCACAAAACCTAAAGTGGATACCTACTGACCACCACTTTGTTTTTCACTAGACAGAAAGTTGAAATAATTCTGCCAACCAACTAAACAGGTTAACCATTCCAAAAATTACATAAAATAAAAAGCATTCCTATTGTAGTAACTAAATAACAAATAAGTGATGATATGATGCAAGCTAGTTCACTTAATGTTGAGTGTAAAATTCTAATTTTACCAAATATATAACAAGAGTCAAACCATCATACCTAAAATCAGTTTAATTGGGAAAAAAATTGATGTAATCAATTAAATGGAGGAAAACGCCAAAGAATTGTGAATTTCGAACAAGGCTTTCTAAATTGCAGTTGCGATCCCTAACATGGCAAGAAATTGCAAACAAATATTGACAATATGGCCACAGTTGCTGTCAGAAAGATCCCCCTTGACCTTACAGTTGAAATCAAAGTGACAGAGCATTTTCCAAAACCTTGATTGTAAATTTTGCTTGTTTCATGCAATAACTTGTACGATTATCAAGATCAATCAACGCATTGACGTATAATGCACTAAGTCTGGCAACTGGTACCTGTCCGCGACTAAGCATCTCTGACTTCTTCAATTTTTTCATGGCAAAAATCTCTCCCGTACTTTTAGCACGACATAGCCTCACCTATATTTTCTCAAAGGTATCAATGACCACACCTTCAGAAGGAACCAAAGGTTTATGCAGATTATATTTGCATACCTCACCAAAAGCACCTTTCCCAATCACCGTCAATTGTTCGAAGTCGTCGATTCCAATTTTACGTCTCTGAATCCTCATGTACTCAGTTTCTCGGCGCTCCAAGTTCCTCATCATTTCCTCCTTCTCCTCAACCGGTATCTGAGATTCTTGCACTTTCCTCTGCAGCGCCCTGCGTCTGAAACAGAAAGCAACATAAATTAATAAGGTATACAATTAGGTATCCACTTAAACCATGATCAATTCAAATCATGTCATATTATCTTTACTAGTAGTAATCATGTATACCAAACTCTAGATAAATCATTAGACATACATAGTAATAATATCACAATAATCAACATCAACTTAACTTTTTAAGCTTCAACAATAATATAGTAGTACTTCAATAAACTATCATCATTAACATAAACTTAGTCTCCAACTCAACAAGAAATATTCCACCAAATCAATGAAAATTCATTTCAACGTTAAAATTATTAAATGCTGCGTGTGTGCGTGTGTGTATAAACATGACAATTCCTGTGCTACGAGCTACGAGACCCTATTCTAAAAACAGAGTAATAGAACGAAGAAAAGAAAAACTCTCATACAACGTTGTCGGTGAAGGACATTCAAATACGATAAATCAATCCTGACAGTTCAGAATTATTAAATGAAGCAATAGAGAAAGAAATATAGTATAGTAGTGAATGAGGAATGAATAGGTAGGTGAGAGAGTTAGGTGACGTAGGTAGCGTAGTAATAGTAGTAGAACCTGTCTTTGCGATCCTGCAATCCTTGGAGATAGTTCTTGTAATGATTCTCGATGAACTGCTTGGCGGCGGCGGCTTTCTGCCGAGTGACCGGCGAGGAGACTGAAACGTCGGGGCCGGAGTCCAAATCGGCGCGATCGTGCCTGAGGTTAATGGCGCCGAGCCTCACGGTTCCGTCGTAACCGTCCATTCGGATCGGCGATCACGAGATCTGCGACGCCGTGCTCGAGCGATGTGACGTGCGGAGCAAGGAAGAATATGCACGCACGCGTCAACGGTTATGGTGGATGCTAGTGCCGGTGCTGTAGCTGGTGTTGTTGGCGTGAGTGGGCAATGAAATGAACTAGTACTTGCCAAAATGCTTCAAAGCTGTAGCAAGCTGTATTATAACTCTGAGTTGTCGCTTCTCCACGTCTTCTTCCCTTTTTCTTATTTTTTTATTATTTTAAGTTAACAAATGTTGCGGAAACATATTAACTATAAATTAATAATAACTATATATTTTATAATAATTATTTTGATATTTATAGTTATGGTAATGAATGAATGGTATGGTTATGGTGACATGAGATGAAGTGTGGAATCTTTTGGAAGCATTGTGCATCCATGATTACTATATAATCTGATTTTGACTTTGGGAATGAAAAAAAAAAAAGAAGAACGCTATTGTCGGCGGAGATCCATATGCATATGAAATGGAATAGAATAGAAAGAACGTAAAGAAGAGATTCACCTTCTTGGAAGTTTGCGTGAAATTCACGCATTCAGTACACCACCCTTTGGAGTGGACCCTAACCCAACCCAACGCAAACCCTTTTTTTCTTTTCTTCAAATCTTCACAAGGACCCTCCCTGATTTTGGCACACTATTTTTTACCAATAAATTTATTTTCTTTTCATTTTAGCTTTTTAATGGTAAAATAATAAGCCGTAGTTAAAGTTCAGGAGAAAATGAAATAAATAAATAAATTTAATAAATTGGAAATGTAAAAAAAAAATTGAGTAATTATTCAACCTTCTTTGATGTATGTTAATTTGTACTAAATAAACGTGTTATGTAATGTGTGTAAGCATTTTTTAAATATGTGTGATATTATATTAGTAGGTAATGATATTGTAATATTATTAAGTTAATATGTAAAATAAAATTATATTTATTAAAAGTAAAGTGAAATATATCAGAAAAGATGAGAAAATAACCGTTGATAAATAAAAAAAAAAGATAAACAATTTTATAAAAAGCTTGTAAAAATAATAGTCAATTTTAAAAAAATTAATAAATTATTATATTTTAAAGGATAAAATTAGTATCTTGAACACAAAAAATAAAATCTCTTTTTATATATCGTTAAAGATATAGGATCGCTCTCTTCGATTGTTACTAGTCATACATCAATATTCAAGCTTGTTTGGGAAGAATGTTCAACATTTCACTTCAAAAACTAATGCTTACCATTCAGTCATAAAAACGTTATATGGACCATAAGAAAAGCATAACCCAATTCTATTTTAGCCCGTTTACTGATGGATTGAATTTGTTGATGGAAGCTGTAATAATTTAGTTAAAACTGTGTTTTGGTGAATTAATTCAATTTTTTCCCTTAAAATACTATATTTCCTAAGTGTAATGCAAATTCCAAACATTAAGATTGAGTTTCCAACTACTATGTATGATAAATATGTATATGTTATGTATCAGCTGATTAATTTATCCAAAAATAAAGATAAAAGCAAATATGCATTATCATACATAATTGGGTTGAGGTGATATGTTCCTAAAAGTTGGGCTTTTGGTGTAACTTCATGGATGCTAATGATGGCAATAGTGATTATTCATTTAAACATCTAACTAAGAGAGATTATATGGTTGTACAAGATCCAACCACACTTTAGTAATGCATCACTTCAAAACTTCATAATTAATGTCGTTTAACTTTTAATAAATTTTGTGACTGGAATACACCTTACTAATCACCTAATGTATTACAATTAGTTATATATATCCACAAAATACATAAATTAAAGAATTACAAATTAAAAGTATGTAAATCTACTCCTTCTATTCATTTTATAACAAATAGGTTTCTAAAGTATAGTTATGAAGTATATATTCTCCGCTTAACTTTTTATGATGTCTTCTATTAAACCTTCAAAATACACTAACATACACTAACGTCGATATATTAAACAAAATTAGTGTCCATCAGTATATTTGAAAGGTTTAGACACTATAAAAAAATTCCACAGAGAATCCAAATTTATAGTTGATGAGTGGTGTGGCAGTTAATTGTTAACTTAATGCTTGGTGTAGCTAGCTCATTGTCTCTGCTATTTGCATCTTGGGAAGGTGCACTCCTTCTGTACTTGTATGGATGCTTTTGACCAAAAAGTTTGATTATCTGCACTCCTCTTTGTAACTGTGACAATAATATGTAGTTCATAAATGTTTGTGCTTTTCTTTTAACAAAGTGAACAATGGTTGCCAATAAACCTATGACAGCAATGGTTCCACAAATGCCAAACAAGCCAAAGAAAGGTTGAGGACCAAGTTGTTCGTTTTGTATGTTGTTGTTTGTGGATCCACAATTAGTTGTAGACAACATTTTCTCTTCTAGTTTTTGCACTTCTCCACTTTCTATGGCCTTTAAGGTTGCTCGAGATATGTCAATTGCCAAACTTGAACCTTTTGGAAATGCCTTCATCAATGAAAGAGAAAAGACATAAGAAAGTAATGAATTGTCCACTAATAAAAATTACTAATCACATGACTTCAACCTGTGTCAAGATTAACACCATTTTTAACTCAAAACCAAACCTGGTGACAATGAGTTTATGGTGTCTAATTTTTCATTTCTATTTAACGTGTACTTAGACTTACATTTGGATTATTTTTAACGATAAATGTGACGAATTTTGAAACTAAGATGTAGGATGATGCATGTATATAAGGAGATGATGAGAAGAGAAACTCACAAAGCCTAATCCACCAAGCTTCAAGGTAGGTCCTGCTTTGATGTAGCCCTTGCAATAGGTGGCTAGGAAGACATCAGCATGAGGGGCAATGGTGAAAGAAGCCACAATTTCTTTGTTCTCAAAGGCTCTTGGGAAATCATGGATGGAGTCAAAGACCCTGATATTCTGTGGCTGGAATTTGAGTTCATCAACTAAGTAATGGACCAAGAAAGTGTTCTTGTTGCATCCTATGATTGCATTTGTCTTCAGCAGTGTTTGTATATCAGGCACAGCTGGTTCAAGATGGGACACTGTCATCATGGATGAAAGGCTCGCAGTAAAACTTTGAGTCACTATCAGAATAGCAAATAACCAAGGTGCTAGCACTACTCTGGCCAAGCTGCTATTCACAGGCTCTCCTACATATCACAAACATTCGTAATTTAATTCTTTTTCTACAAAAAGGACTTCATTAAGGATTTTGATGAATGAGAAATGTAGGTAACGAATGAAGGTTTGATGAATTGTGAGAGAAATACAAAGGAGTTTAGAGTGTCATTAGTGAGACTTACTGTGTATGAAGAATAACGTGGTGACAGAAAACCAGAGAATGGCCCCTAAACTCTTCAACTCCGAATTGTTTTCACCTTCAATGCACCAGATTACAAATGCTATGAACAGATGCATTGCTGCCATTAGCATCCACATTTCTTTTGTGAAAGCGTCCATGAACATCCAAGTTTCTTTGGATCTATCTGGCTTTACTTTCACCACCATGGCTATGCCAGATTCAACATATGGATGACTGAATTCAGCAAATGCATATCTATGTTCCACCACTTGTATATCCCCCACAGCAGCATCAAGGTACTACATTAACACACATCATACCAAGATTATCATCAATTATGTTCCAAGTTCCAACACAGTTATTGAGAAGTTTTTCTGAAAAAACTTCTCAATAACAGATATCAGCATGGATAATGAATTTTACCTTATTGTTCACTTGTTCAACTATCTGATCGTAAGAGCCATAAAATGGCACAAAAACAAAAGGCAGGTGATAAGGCAGACGTTGCACAACTGATTCAAACACATTGATTGAGAAACCACTGAATTGAGTTTCATTCAGTCTCTTATCATGGCTCACATTCACAAACTGAGGACATGGATCAACAGCAGGAACCCCAATTTTCAAAGGCTTCCCTTCACTGCTATTGTACACCCAACCTTTTGGAACTGTTTTCAACCCACCAGGCCAATCCACAGAACTCAAAAGCATTCTAGCAGAACCAGCACTATGCTCAACAAGGCTCTCACTCAAACCAGACTCCATTGACCAATATGCTAACTCTTTGTAACCTTTTCCAACAACATTTACAATCTTAAACGTTGGTGGTTCCGATAACATTCTGCCTTTGAACCTTATCTTCCCACTAAGACCCTCGTGATCACTGTGCAAAATACTTTCTGATAAGGAAAAGTTTCCTTGTGAGCTCTCCAAGGCTTTGGCAATGGTCCAAACAGCATCATAAGCCCTAAGAGAAAACACACTCGGATGCAATCTTTCTTCCTCAGGGTATTCCAGTGCAAACTTTCTCCTAAACATGAACTTGAAACGTTTGAACCTTTCACTCTCTTCCATGAAGTTGGTTTTGCACCCCATGACACCTTGCATGTTGGAAGTGACAGAAGAATCGAGGGAATCAAGGTGGTTGGCTACATCATCTGCAATGATCCACACTGACCCTTTTTCCATCATCCCCATTTCCTTTGCTTTCTCAAAAAGCAAAGTGGCAAACTCCAAGGAAGATTGAATAAGCAAGAACACCCTGTTGCTCTTGCTCTTGAGCCTTGTAAGCTCTTGTTCTATGATCTCGGTTGGGTTTGAGAGAAGGGCCATTGAAGGAAAAGCTACATGGTGATCGATTTCAGCATTGACCTGACGCAGAGAGTAAGAGAGTGTTGTCAGAATCTCTGAATGAGAGGCAAAGAGGTTGTTGTGTTCGTAAATTGCTGTAACCTTTCGCCAATGGAATTGGTGTATGATGGATGCGGTGCAGTGCATGTGGAGGGTGACATCATGGCCCATTTGGATGAAGTGTGGCAATGGGATTGAAGCTATTTCTGGAGTAGCTGTTGAGGTTAGAGATATGATAGGAACATCCTTTGAGTTTTCATCCATGGAGAGGAACATCGTTGCTACATCGAGTTTTGTTCCTACGACAACTTGCACTTGTTTGCTGTTTGCAAGATCTGTGTAGTTGCATGAAAAAAAAAAATGGAACACATGAATCCTGAACAAAGTGTTCATAGGCTTTCTCCGGTTACTTTGAGAAAAAAATGGAATATTTATTTTTGTTTCTATACATTTTTTGGATCATCCCTTTTCATTTTAAAATATGAGAAATGTAAAAAGTATGTTTCAGAATATCCATCATAAAATTAAAAAAAAAATCCAGGAATTTCTTAAACTGAAAGTTAGAAAATAGGATTATATATTTCTTTTAAAAGAGATTTATATTTATCCAACTTAATTTCTATTTTTTTTTTCTGGAAAATCATGGAAGTACGTAGTAGTAGTATGTGGGACATATGAATTCCTCTTGTTATATGTGATTGATCAAGTTGGTCTGATAATTAACTTTTAGTTTAAAGGAAAATGAGTTACTTTTTAAAATCATGAAATTAAAAAAATATGAAAATCAATAATAAATTTTGAGATTACGTTTGTTATCTCTCATCTTACTCGTTGACATTATTAAGAGCTAATAGCTTATCATTTATAAGTTTATTTTTGAAAAAAATAAAAAAACTGAACTGTTTGAGATGAGACAGCTTTTTTTAGTACTGCCTTGTTTATTAATAATATGTTCAATTAACATCAATCTGATAAAATCTTTGTAAGGTATACTAAATCGATCATTTGAAAAGGAAATTTCACTATTTTAGCAGAAGAACCCTTGAAAAAAGAAGATGAACCGCCATCTTTTAGTTAATGAATGATTCAGATTTTTCAAAAGTACGACTGGTTTAATTTTATTATAAAAATTCTCTCTACTTATATTATTTGATTTAAGAATATTTCAAATATGAGTTATATAAAATAAAAATGACAAAGTTATATATTATATAAAAGTTTGGTTTAAAAGTATTCCATGCTTATTATGATAATTATTTTTATGATAATGATTCTGATTATATGTGGTCAAATCAAACACAATAGTTTCTTTTTTTTCTAAAATTTAAACTCTAGCTGCTTTCTAAATTGAAATGAATATATTTTTGTCATTTAAGTTATATACTTTTATTTTAAGCATCATTAACTTAGGTTGTATTTGTTTCGAATTTGGAAATTTTTGTTTGATTTTTTTTTGCTGTTTTTTTAATATACCTTCATAATACATTGACTAAGACTAATTTTAACATTTTAAAATATATTAAAAAAATATTTAAAATATTAAGAGTATATTTTTAATATTCAGTAAAAGACAATAAAAAAAACAATAAAAAATGTGGACTCGTTTGATTTAGGCCAATCCCACATTTCAAGACACACTGAACTTCAATCCTACTTTTACAGATCATTGGCGTTGAACAGAGAAATTCAAACTCATCTACTAAAAACCTATTATACATATATATCATTAAAATTAATTTTGAATATAATCGTTAATTAACTAAGTAGGAGTATTCGTTTTGAGGTTGAAGTAGATGATTTAGTTACAGAGGTTGAGGTTGAGGTTGAGAAGAATGTGAAGTAACTGAAAATTACCCGCAGCGAACATAGTGGGAGATGATGGGTTGCGATGAATGTTATAACTGTAGTTCAAGGCAAGCTCGTAGCAGCTTTGTCGATTCACATCTTCAATTGCAACTTCCATTGCTATCTTCTGTTCCTTTCCCACTCGAGAATTCAACTCTATGGCTGCTCCAATGTTCACAACAATCTTGAACTTCAACATGGAGCACTCGTCTATGTTGCTCCTTTTTATCTCATCATCATTTGCGTTAGCAACAGCCTCTGACCACACGCACAGAAGCAGTACTGCTAGTACCAACAATAACTGAAATGGAGACATCGAATTGTTCGAACTTGGTGGAACAAGTTTAACTATTATTGCTTTAGCTAGCTATCTGCAAACTATATATGGAATAGCATATTAAGTAATGCCATATGAGTGGAAAATAACTTTTTAAAATTCCTATGCGTATAATGCAGTTAGTTAGTCCAGGTCTTATGCTTTTGGATATTATCTGCTTAATAAAGAAACCATTATTGCGTATGAGTGTAGTCACCATTGTAGACTTTTACCACAAAATGTATATAAATATCTGGATTCCAAAACTTCAGCATTTTGTTACGAAGATTTGACTTTGCATGACAAGAGAATTGGTCATTAACCTTCGTTGTCCACTCTGCTTCCTCATTGTTTCTTTCTTTGGCTGGAATATGCATAAATTCAAAAGAGCATCGTCATCATCAATTTATTCCATTACAAGTAACTGGTAGGGGTTTAATTGTTAACAAATGTCTTGAAAATAGTATGAAAAAACATTTAGGAAGTTTTCAAATCATTTTACAATAAATATTAAAGATTATACTTTGAATAGGAAAACTAGTTTTAATTTTTAATTAGTTAATTTCTTTTTCTATCAAAGTAACAACAGTGCATGTAAAAGTGGCTTATAAATCTCTTGAGCACTTATTCTTGGATTTGGTATTGACATTAATGTTAATAAAAAAAGTAATCTTTAATTTTAACTTATGAAAAAATAAAATTTGCATATTTTTTCTTCATGAAGTAATAATCTTCAGAAGCCACGGTTACAAGCATGATACCTTGGTTCCTCCAAAACAAAATGTAATTTCAACCAAGGGATAAAAAAACAAAATCCTAAAAAATATAGGTTACAAGTATTTACAGCAGGTAGACCAAATAACTAAGATGTCAGTTACAATAATACACCCAAAGCATAGATCAAAAGCAAGCTTTTCGGCTGGCTGACTGCATTATTTTCAGTTCAATGAACACCCAGGAGGATCCTTCCTATTCTAAAACTGTAAAAATACAAGAACAATGACACGTTATTGAAGAACCAAACGTGCTTTTATCCTTGAGCGAATTTTCTGCAGAACTGTCTGCAATCGGTTATGCTGGCGATAATGTGAAAGACTAGGTAAGAAATCTTCGCCTTTGGCTCCTTCACCACCGTCTGGAGTTTCACGTCTAGCAAGCAGCAATGGAGCCACCTCGGGCAAGAAATCAATACCGGCCAGGTGCTGAGCCCATTTGTAAGGACGTGAAGTTCTATCGCCATTAAACATTACAGCATCCCCAACATAGAGCTTAGCTGACTGCATCGCAATCCAAACAAAAACAAATGGCATATAAATGCAACGGGGATAGAATAAACGAAAGTTGCAGATAGACAGATTAAAGACGCATCAACAAGTAAACAAGATGCCCTTACCTGGTGAGGAAGCTCGAGACCTGTGTCATCAGGAAACAAATTGCTTAAGATGTCATTCTCAGGACCAACATTAGATGCTTTGATCCCGACACATATAATATTCAACTGCATCATGTACTCAAAATTTAGAGTAACAAGTTTAGCAGACTCTAAATCAGAGACTTCGTCATCATAAATATGGAGATTGACTGTAAGTGGGTGAACTTGAAATATTCCTGGTTGGTCAAGGCTCTCCTTGCCTTGAAACCTCCTTGGCCTTTTACTCCGTCTCTGACCATCTTCATCAGGTTCATCATTTTCCAATTTCGGACTCTCTACCGTAGTGGAAATGCCTGAGATAAAACCACAAACAAACAAATTAAGAAATATGGCAAATATTAAAAGTAACAAGAGTGAAAACCATTGATAATAATGTATAGGCAGGGCCGAGATATACCCGGCCCAAGGAAACCGTGGTATACTCGGCCCAACAGTGCAGGGGGAGGAAGCATGGACTGATACGGAGGGGCACTTAGGAAATCCAAGTGGAGGGTGTGGTGAGAGGTTGGCGCAAAAAAGGGCTGGGAACATCTCATCCAGACGGTAGAAAAGGTGGCCCTCGGGCTAATAACAACAACAAGACAATTGCAGTCATACTTTCAAGGGTATTAGGCCATCGTTAAATCCAATTACCCAATCTACAAAAGTGTTGAGAAGGCCCGACTTGGCAAGCCGGATGGTAGGATGGGCCGTAGAGTTATCAAAGTACAACATCCAATGTGAGGCACGTGAATCCATCAAGGCACAGTGCCTGGCCGATTTCGTTAACGAGTTAGTTGGAGTTCCCGATCTGAATGAAGGGGCATGGATCCTTTCAGTGGATGGTTCCTCTAATGGAAAAGGGGGAGGGGCCGACATTGTGTTACAGGGGCCGAACAATTTGTTGCTGGAACAATCTCTACGCTTTGGCCTCAAACCTTCGAACAATCAAGCAGAATATGAAGTGTTGATAGCATGCCTACTCCTTGCTGCAGACACGGGGGCCAAGGTCCTCACGTGCAAAACAGATTCTCAGTTGGTAGTGGGGCACTTAGAAGGCACTTTCCAGGTGAAGGACCCTCTTCTACTGCGCTATTATCATGTGGTGCAGAGTATGATGAGTAAGTTTAGGACTGCCAGTGTGACGCATGTAAGCAGGTCCCAAAATTTTAGGGCTGACTTACTCTCAAAATTGGCAACCGCAAAGTTGAAAGGTCAGCATCGCACAATGATTCATGCCACGCTCAATCATCCCACTGTAACCCTGGTGGATAGCAACGCTATAGAGGGGGCAGGGTTAAAAGATGTGGGATGGATGACTCCTATTATCTAGTTCATCCAGAGTGGAGAGGAGTCAGGAGGTGACAACCCAACCATGCGAAAGAATGCCTCCCAATTCATATTAATTAGCGGGGAATTGTATAAGCGAAGGTTCTCAAACCCTCTTCTGAAGTGCATCACGGACCAACAAGCCCAGTATATTCTTGAAGAGTTACACTCGGGAATTTGTGGTCTGCATTCTGGGACAAGATCCATGGCGACTCGAGTCTTGCAGGCTGGATATTATTGGCCAATTGTAAAGGCAGACTGCGACAAATACATCAGGAAGTGTGTAAAGTGTCAGCAACATGGCAATATGATACATTTAAAGCTTGAGGAATTGCATGGCGTTACGTCCCCGTGGCCATTCGCAAGGTGGGGCATGGACATCTTAGGGTCATTTAGTCCGGCGAAGGGACAGGTCAAATTCCTGCTGGTAGCAATAGATTACTTCACCAGGGTGGATTGAGGCGGAACCTCTAGCTACTATTATAGCTCAACAGGCACAAAAGTTCGTCTGGAAGAATATCGTGTGCAAGTTTGGAGTTCCGAACACCATAATAACTGACAATGGCAGACAATTCATTGACAAAAGTTTAACTGAGTTCTACAAGGGACTCCATATATGCCATATTACTAGCTCGGTGGAACATCCACAGACAAATGGCCAGGCCAAAGCGGCTAATAAAGTTATATTACGGAAATTGAAGAAGAGATTAGGCAATGCCAAGGGCAAATGGGTTGATGAGTTGATAAAGGTCTTGTGGGCTTATCATTGCACCCCACAGTCTACAACGCAAGAAATGCCATACAACCTGACATATGGGGTTGATGCGATGATCCCCGTAGAGATAGAGGAACCCACCCTACGGAAGAGTCTGTTTGATATTCACCTTGATGAAGAAAGCATGCTCACAAGTCTGGACCTAGTCTAGGAACACAGGGACCATGACTAGTGACAATACAACTCCAAAGTTAAACCTAGAGCCTTCCACTAGGGGGACCTGGTGTTGTGAATGGCGAGTGCGGCTCGAAAGCATGAAGGAAAGTTTTTGCCCAAATGGGAGGACCTGTTTTGTGTCAAAGAGGGGGCATACAGGCTGGAGCACTTCCTATTCCAGCAACCTAGAACGCGTCACACCTCAAGTTCTAATATAGTTGATTTGTTTGGTGATTGTTTACGGTACAAATTTTCTATTTAATGTGTGGGTTGTTCACATGATAAACAATGTACTCTTTCCTACCTTAATCTTTTTTTCCTAAGGAGGATTTTGGTCAAGAAGATTTTAATGAGGCATCGTACCAATAAATACAATATTTTTCACCTTCCTTTATCCTATGATTACATTTTTAGCACGCATGTGTGAATAGATCATCTCATTTCAATCGGATACTTTCGAGCACTTTTTGTCAATGGGAAAGAAAGCTTCATCCAACGAGATGATCCCCCATTTGTATCAATGGGAAAGGAAACTTCATCCAACGAGATGATCCCCCATCTGTATCAATGGGAAAGGATGCTTCTCGCTCAAGATGATCCCCCCATACAAACGTCAAGGAATCAATGAAGGAGACTTGTTATTCAAGACATCTCATACTCCAATGCATTTATAGACTCGACTGGCACCCAGGGTTGAGTACAACTAGGCCAATGAATAAGTCGACATCATCACAGCCATTTCCAGGCCGACCATATCTCAACCAACTCTCGTAAACACCTTCATGTTGTGACAGGTAGGTACCAAGGACCAAGCATGACAGTGGTAAACAAGTATACGCGTGACAAACAAGAAACTAAGTGCTAATTCCGTACATAAAGACTAGAGTGCATCAATACAGTACATACGGTACATACCGAAAGAGGGTGACCAGAACCCATACAGTTTGTTACATACAACATTAATAAGAAGAAATAATAACCTAAAGAAGGAACACAAGGCTTCATCAGGCGTCTGGGGGAGTGGCGGGTCTCTCTCGCTCATCTAGGTTATGAGCAAAGGTAGCAAGGGGGATGTCCTCAATGGCCATGAAGGTGCCATCGTGCATGTCTTTGTCAATGTCAAAGCGCTCATCCTCGGCATTTATATTGTAGAAATGGGAAGCTTAGCGTAGACCCTTGTAGAAACCCTCTTCATGTTGGGACATCACATATCCTTTTAGCTGGTAAATCCTGCCCAACGCTTCTTTGTACTCTTTCTTAGAGGCCGCTAGTTCTTCCTCTATTAGCTCCAGAGTGGCCTGTGACTTTTCACCCTTCTTCTCTAAGTCCCGACAGTGCACCTTCAGGGCATTGCATTCAGACAAAAGCTGAGATCTCTCATCCCTCACATTTTCAAGCTATAGGGACATTTCCTGCATCTGCCTGTTTGCCTCGGCCAACTCACTCTGTAGGGTCTTTATTTCAGCTCCCAACTTGTTTGCATCGGGCAGTTTGCTCAAGACTGTTTCCAGGTGGCGGCCCATCACCATGGCCCTAGCCTGAAATTCATTTAGCACATACAGTACAGTTTTTGCGTGCAGGGCCGAGACAATGTCAACTTCCTCTGCCGAGAGGGACACTTCTATGCCTTCGCTAATCTTCAGTTGGGAGTCAAACAGGGTTACAAAGGAGTCTGGCATGCTTTCATTTGAAACACTTCCCCAAGTCTTCTTGGGTGAAGGAGGTTGAGGGGTACTAGGCTTGGAAGGGCAGTCCTTGTGCTTGCTTTTCTTCTTTTCAGCTGGAGGGGGCAGCAAGTCACCCCTCTGAGCGTCAGATTCAGTACCAGAGCGATGGGAGCTTTCACATGTTCTTCTTTTTTCCTCCTCTAGTCTTTTTCTTCTCAGCTCGAGGAAAACTTCTCTTCTGGACGGACCAGCAGCAGCCATAATATCTGCAACAAGAAGCAAATGTTAACTAGGATTATTGGTAGATCAGTTGCATACAGTCAATCAAGCATACATACCAAACAGATCATCTCGCGGATGGGAGGACCTAAAATCCCCAATAATTTTCTTGGAGGAAAGTTTCTTGGGCATTTGATCCAGGTACGACAACACATACCGATCCTCCGAGGTAAGGCATGTTCTCGACCAGTTACGGTATTGGGTCAGAATTTGGGTCCAGTAGAAAGGAAAATTTGGCTCACCATTGTCAAAGTAAAAATGTTAAGCCTTAACAAACCTTATGACTACTTATAAAACCTAGTCTTAAACTTTTTAAAGGACTAGGTATAGGACTTTAAGAGGCAGTGGTGGCTTTGGCCCACTAGCAATAACCAACTCTCCCGGTCGGGTGCAATAATATTGTAGGAATACTTGGGGAGAAGGTTTCAAGTGGAACACTCGATAAGTCTGATCGCGTGGAGGGAAGCCCAACTATTGGGATGTAGTTGGTTGGGGGCCATGTTCAATACCCTCAAGACTCCCATTGTGAAGTCATCCAAGGGGAGGCACACATGCAAGTTTGTTACTAAGGTCGAGTACATGTAGAAGAAGTCATGAGAATGACCCTCTCGGTCGTGACAAACACTATCTCCACTCTTGGTTCGCTCTATGCTTACAATGTTTTCATCTACAGTGCTAGCTATCATCTCCACTTTATTGCACAAGGAAGCTACGGCTGAGGACTTTCCGAACCTAGACAATGGTAGTTTCACCCTAGGATCTACCCATTCGTAACCCGGGTGGCGTAGGACCGAGAAATCCTCAGCACCAACAACGTGGTTGCTATCCCTCTTAGAGTTTGCGCTACTAGTACAATGGGATACATTCCACTCTTCCTCTGAATAGCAATGCCTACTGGAAGGAGAATAAACAGAGGAGGACGACATACCTTGGGAGTGGCGACCTACGACTATATCTCGGCCGGGGATGGTTCTCCTCTCAAGCAAGCACGTGTACCCTAACATAGGACCCTACCCATATTTATAGTGGTCCTACACTCTCTCATGCGTAGGCATCAACATCGTTAGATCTCGCCACATCCAAGGGTGGCACGACTTTTCGTACTGCCATCATGTCAAAGATCTCGAATACCGTGCATACAAGACCTTTTTCTTTTCCCATTCAATCTTTTATGCATCGGCTTACTAGCCCTACAAAGTACGAGGGAGTGGGAGATCACAATCAAGGCTCTTTTATTACTTCGTGCAGTGCAAACCTAGGGGGCTGGTATATAGGCAGGGCAGGGATATACCCGACCCAAGGAAACCGTGGTATACTCGGCCCAACAATGTAGGGGGAGGAAGCATGGACTGGTACAGAGGGGCACGTAGGAAATCCAAGTGGAGGGTGTGGTGAGAGGTTTGCACAGAAAAGGGTTGGGAATATCTCATCCAGCATGGCCTACTACTACTCGGCCTAGTGGGCTGACTACACCCCGGCCCAGATGAAGAGGCAGATGAATATGGCTTAATGTGGGAGTAGGCAGCGCAATTTCAGGCGAGATATGACGGTGTAACGGTACATTCAAGTCCAAAGCAGTTAAGATAGGATATTCATGATAGAATATTCAGGGGGTTTATTACCATTTATGAAAGAAGGGCAACGACTATGAAAGCAATAAAGTCAGGATCGAAACCAGGTAGTATAAAATTAGGTCTAGTATTAAAAGGTAAAGGGACGAATTCAACTAAGTTTTAATATACACATTCCATTGAAGCATTACTGACTTGAGCGTCGGAGTGCCTGCAAGTACCCCACCCCCGGAGCGCAATCCAGGAGTGACTCAAAGGCGAGTTTTAGGAGGAGGAGGCAAAGGACAAAAGGCTCTTGAGACAATTTGGTTCCGATCAAGAACAAATAACAATGGTACTTTAAATCTAGTAATAAACTTCTATTCGTTTACTGATTATCCGGTGATTAGTGTTGAAACTATTTAATAACCCACTGTAAACACCAGCTAAATCTCAGATAATATATAGGAGTGATATTCAGGGGACCGGAGTTGAATCACCTACGAGATACTGAAACATTAAAGTTTATAGTCCTGCAATAGCAAATACACTGAAGCTGCAAATAATACTGGATAATGGATAACATAGATTCCAATTGATAAAATGCTAGAATTAACACATCAACTCTAAATTACCAGTGTCCTTGTGAGCTTGAATGTGGGCAAAATTTTGAGCATCTTTGACACTTCCTACAATCTCCACATCAATAGATTCTCCAAACGCCTCCTTTTGAGCCAACAGTTGTGAGTAAATCACATAAAGAGGTGGTGGAAGCAACTCTGCTGAGTGATGCCGCTTTAGTTTCTTAGTATGCTGAACTCCTAGTTGATTTTGCACTGGCAAGGATGCTTTCTTTAGAGACTTGAGATGTGAAGGGAGGCTAGACAAGAACTTCTTTCGGTTTGCAATTGTCTCCAAAAGAGTTTTCTTTTTCTGCTCCAGTTTGTCATGAAGCTTGCAAAGCTCTTTGCGCTGATACAATACAACATTGCAAATATAAGTACAGAGACAAGTTGACACAGGGCGCCCCCATCTATTTACCCTCCAATCCTTCTTTAAAAGAACATTTTAGCTTGTCAATACAAAACTTGTGCCGGAAGCAAAACCATTTATGACCACAATAGTACAATTCAACATTTACCAACATCTGAAAATCAAATATTTCCATTCTCTTGGTTCCTTTTTTGGACAAAAATTAGATTCCATAATAATACTGAGACATAGGTAAATCCTGGAACTTGCCAAACTACAATATCCCAAAGTTTCTTTAGCGTATTAAAAATCTAATATGAAGAATCGAATACCCCAAGAGCACAATATATTAAGTGTAGGCTCAACATAGCATACATTAAATTTTTCTAGAGTGCGTACAAGGTTTTAAACCGCAGCTGCAATTTCGAAGTTATAGTCAAAGTTTTAAGATTGTTTCGCCCGCAACACAACTACAACTATGTGCAATCACGATTCAATATTATTGTCACGAATTTTACGATGCTCATGACCGTAACAGGATTGTAGTTATCGTCACATTCACCGTATTTATCCCCAATATCAAGGAACACAGCGATACCGCAATTGTGGCCACATTGACAGCACTCATCCACAAAATCCAACACGCAACAAAACAGTAACTAGAACTTCAAACATTTCCAACTCCTAAGGCTTTAACAACTCTTAACCATGTCTGATTGAATAAAAATAGGCAAATGCAACTCACCTGAAACAACTCAAAATTGAGTCTCTTCAGCACGAGATTATGTTCACTGTGGCTACACAAAACGGAGTCCTTCATGTCCTGCGGTGCGTCACGAAAAAACTCTCCCTCCGACACCACCTCAATATCAGGATACTTGGACTTGAAATCGTTACACGCCTTTATTGCCTTCACGTAGTGACTCTTCTCGTACATCAGGTTCTGAAGCTGCTGCGTGGTGAGTTCCAGAGGCGCCTTCGCACGCTCAGTTTCCGTTCTCGCATGCTCCTCCTCCAACAAGATGGAGCGATTGGCCTGAAAAGTGAAACGCGCGTTAGTTAGTTCCGTTACGACGTCGCATTGCGAAGATAAAACCCTAGCGCGTGAGGAACCTGGCGAAGAGTGACGAAATGGAGGAACGTTTGAGTGAGCAGCTCTCTGAGTCGGAGAGTGAGGAGCGGTTTGGGTTCGGCATGTTTCTTCAGAGCGATAATCTCGGCGACGGCGTTTTCTATTGAAGCTTTCGTTTTACGCAACGATTCGTGCGGAGACTCCTCTTCCGAATCGCATTGTCGTGGGGAATGCGGAAACATTTGCTCGTCACCGACGCCGTCGCTATTGGAAACCGGAACGACAACCACCTCCTCCGTCGTTTCGCCGTCTTCCATTGTTACTCTATGCACCGGTAATGGTTTCACCGTGGAGAGCGTGTTTGAGTCTCTAAGGAAATTGAAATTGTGAGTGATTTAGAAGTTTTACGCTAAATTACGATTTGTACTTTTTTTAATATAACATCATATTTAGTTTATATTATTTTTACTTGATTTTAAACTTGATTGAAAATACTTTAAAATATGATTGTGGAATATTATATATATATATATATATAATTGAAACTAAAAAATTGTAATTAAAATAATTTATCATAAAAAAAAATAAAGATTTGATACTTAATTCCTCGGTCCCACCACGATTCCGCGACTCTGATTTCCCCGCTCTTCGGAAAATCAAGGGGACTTACCGAAATCAAGGGAACTTACCACACACTGCCCCATTTCCGTCCTCGGCAGGAATCGAGCACGCGGCCTTGCTCTGATACCAAAGGATGAGCACGCAGCGCTAGCCACTAATAGATAATGTTACTAAGGTTTATTATTTAATAAGGTGGAATTTAGAAGATAAATGAGAAGAGGAGTGTTAACAATAAATAAAAGTAAAACGGTAGTTATTGGGAACAGTGGACTAATTGGCTGCAATAAATAATGTAAGAAAAACATGTTTGATAATTAAATTTTGATAATTTTTTTCATGTTATTTTTTTAAGTAACTTTTTATTTTAAATTTTTTTATTTTTTAATATTAATATTATTAGAAAATTTTATCTCAAAATATAAAAAAATTATTAAAATTTAATTATCAAAATATTATTGTCAATAATATAACAAACACGAAGAAAACATTTAAAATAGCTCGTTATTAACCGTGTATAATAAAGAAACAATGTTTAAACATCCAAAATTTAATTTCAAAGTCATCTTTTAAAAGAAAAATGAAAATTTTTAAACCGAATTTTATTCAATCTTATTTTCTTTTCGAATTAACTTTTTAATAAAGAAATTCAAATTTAGTAAATTTTAATTTTCTTATTTATTTAATTATTTAATTAATGTATTTTAATTTCTAACAAATTCAAAACATTATTTAAATATCAAAATATTATTATTGAAAATATCTTATAGTTTATATTAATTAATATTATTTTATGTCAAAGTTTTTTAAAGAAAATATCATTTTAATTTTGTAAACTTTTTTTTTTCTAAATTTACGTTAAACAAAATTATTTTCAAGAAATATAACATAACACCAAACTAAATTCATGGAAGGTCTAACTAAATCAATATAGGTCAAAGTCAAGTAAGAATAATATGAGTCCAAGTCGAATTTAGTTAATATGAGTTTAATTTGATTAAGACCATAAAACCTTAGGTCGAGGCAAGTTTGCCTAAGCCTAAGTTAAGTCAAATTAGCTTGAATCTTAATGAATAGAGTAAGTTCGAGTAAGTCAAGTTGACTTGAGTCTATGTTGGGTTGAATTAAGATTGATCCACATTCATTTAAGTTGGACAAGGTTGAAATTGGTCATAGTTTGATTAAGACCATGTCAGGCCTAACTCGATCAAGACCAAGTTAAGTAGAGTATAGGTTAGTGTATGTAGGTCCCACTCCACGTTAAGTTAAGTCAGCTCAAACCTATATTAATTTGAGCTAGTACAAACTCAATTGAGTTAGGTCGACATGAGTATGTTAAAGCAAGTTAACATGGGTTCATGTTAACCTTAGTTGACTTGGGTTGAAGTTGAACTCAATCGTGTACAAGTCAAGTTTAGTCAAGATATAAACATATTTAATCGAAAAGAATTAGGTCATGACAAATAAAATTTGGTTGGATGCATCTCGATTTGGACCCAACCAAGACAAGGTTAAATATTATTGTGTCCAGCAAGATCATGATAGGTTAAGACAATGGATCATGGTTATATTATACCAAGTTGGATCAATCACATAGGTCAAATTGAGTCTACTTGGATAAGATTAAGCCAAATTGACCCAAACTCAGGTCAATCCAAACTATCATCAAAATATGAATTTAAAAATATAAAAAAATAAAATTATTACTTTTTAAAGGGAATTTTAAATTCTTTAATTTTAAGTAATTCAATTACTATAATACAATTCCAAAATTCCAATTTCTTTTAAATTTTCTTACTCAAATAACGTGTTTTATTATAAAGCATTTTAATTTTTCTAAAAACAATAATCGAACTCTTAAAATGCCTTACTCAAACTACAAGATATTATTGCTTTACTTCTTTCACAAAAGTCCACCTTAGGGATTCCAACGAAAAATAAAGTAAGTTTGATCAGAATTTATTATGCGTAATTTGATCTTTATCTCTTTTATTAAGTTGGTTTTAGAAGGTTCTGAAGACATAGAGACATAGAGATTTGTGATTATTCTAGGATAAAGATACATTTATGCCAGTTTAATAGCACAAAAGTATGTTTACATAAATAATGAGTTTGGTAAAAGAAGTAGAATCTTGACTTTAAATCTAAACAAACGTTACAAATTAAGAAAAGTTAGATAAGTTTTTTATCAGCTTTAGAATGAATAATTTAAATGTAAAGGTAACATGATGAAAATATTTGATTTTATACCGAAATTATATTACTTGAATTAATTCAAATAATTTGAATCTTAAAATTAATCTTTTGTTTAAATTGTATATTTTAGTAAAAAGTTAAAATATTTTAATTGTTTCGATTGTTTCGAGTTGTTTTTATGTTGAAACAAAGACATAAAAAATTGAAAAAAAAAATTCCTCAATTGAAACTTCTTTCATGTTATACTAGATTTCTAAATTATGCAATTGTGCGAGTAAATTGTACGTCACCAACTTATTTTTTCCTTTTTTATGGAATCTCCAACGGTCCTCTAACTCGGTGAATATTCAAATTCTGAAAACACTGTTACGTTCGAAAAACAAAAGAATGCCACCACTATTAAATATATTATTGTAATTTAAAAATTATTCCGCAAGATTAAATAATATCTGATCATATTATATAAAATCACAATTCACATGTTTTTTAATTATTTAGAATAATATATAAACACATAATCATCTGAAGTGTATAATTACATAGAGTTTAATAAAATAAAAATTTGATGTAATATAACAGGCAGGGAAAAAGTGGTGATATAAAGTGAAATATTTTCCATTGTTGTCCATGCATATAAACACTGTTCAAATTATTAATTACACGTGGATAAATTAAATACCCTTATAAACATAATAAGATTTTTATTTTATTTGAATATACTCTATAAATTGACTTCAGTCAATCACAGATAAATTAAATTAACATTTCATTGAATACCATTATATAAATATGTATTTTTCATATTTTAAAGAAAGTTATCATTAACATTTCATTGAATATATTATCATAATTGAACAAATATTTCACAAAAATTAAATATTACAGAACAAGATTTTTTAGTTTATTTAAATATACTCTATAAATTAATTTCAGACAGTCACAAATACCCTTATATAAATATATACTTTTATAGTTTAAAGAAAGTTTTCATTAACATTTCATTGAATATATTATCATAATTGAACAAATATTTCACAAAAATTAAAACAAATTAAATATGACTAACGTACATAATTCGTTATTTATCACGTTTATATGAATATATTTTTTAAATATGAATGATAATATATTAGTATGTGATAATAGTATAATGTTATTAAATTAATATATAAAATAAATTTATATTTATTAAAAATAAAATAAAATAAATATATAAATTAATTATTAATTAATAAAAAAAATAAATAACTTTATAAAAAATAAATAAAAATAACTAACTATATTATAAAGGATAAATTTGACATTATGAAATACGAATATAAAAGAGAAAATCTCTTTGTATAATATATTATAGTGTTATAGATAAAAAATAAAATTTACGAAAATTAATTTGATAATAATATATATTATAGATTATTATATTAAAATTATATGGTCCTTTTGGACAAAAAGTGGCAAAAAATTATTTTAAATTTCTGCAGTATATAAAGGGGTTGCTTAGTTTGTGAAAGAAGAAGGAACTGAAGAAGACACTGTAACCGCTGTGACTCTTCTGTACCTTTGAGGACAAAGACATGATCATCATGGATTCCGGTTACGAAGGTCCCGCTATCGAAGCCCTTGGTTCTCTCTTCAAGGTCACGCAAGTCTTTCTCTGGTTAGTTCTCACTCACTCACTCACTCTCCCACCCTTCTATTCTCTCTCTTTCTTTATTTTTCTTGCACTCTTAAAAATAGGTTTTACGTTATTACCCTTTCTGGTTTTTGTAGGGACCGTGACATTCAGGTTTCTTACTCAATTGAACAATTGGTAACGCTATTTTTTTTCTCTTTCTCTGTTCCTTTTTCTGTTTTTTTTTTTTTACTGAGACATTTATCTCTTTTGAATTCTGATGCGTGTTAGAAATTGGCTGACAATCACGGTTCTGACTCTGTTCCTGGCAAGTTCTTCTGAACCTTGGTGTGGTATTTTTTGTGCGTGGTGGGGTTTATTTATTAATTGTTAAAGAGATTTTTTTTTTCTGTTTTCCGCAGAAGAATCTACCGGCCTTGTTACACCCGAGAATTTGGAGCTTAAGAAACAGCTGAATGAATTGGGGCTTCCGCTTTCCTTCCAGTCGAACAAGGAGGTATGCATACATATTAATTATTTTGGCTGAATGGTTTAGTTGTTTTTGGATTCTCTCTCAAGTGAGGAAAATATTCGGGGTATAGTTTTTGTTTGGACAATCAACTGCTGATATCGTGTTTGGGAAGGGTTAATTTTTTGCGAGATTTTAGCTGTTTTGGATTCAACAGTATATTTGAGATAATGGCTGAAATCTGTTTTAAGTTTTTTTCCCCTGAAAATAAGTAGCTTTTATGCATATGAAAATTTGTAGCTTTTTGATTTTTACACGATAGTTTTCTTTCCCTTTTACATTGCAGCAAGTGACATTAATATTTAGGGATGAAGTAAACCCCTTAGGCAGGACAAAATTAGCTTTTTCTTACCCCTAGCATACTCTTCTCATGTAAATGAAAAAAATTGAGTTTTTTCTCTTCCAAACTAAATTTTTGATCTTAAAACCACTTTTGTGAGTATCTGGAAGCTTTCCTTGGCCTTGGGCTAACACCCTGTCTTCTTTCCCTAATTTTTTGTAACAAAAAATCTACTGTGTTAACTTTTCAATCAATGACTATAAGTATATACTTTTTTTTTCTTCTAAAGTGTACCTCTCATTTTATAGTAGTGAAAATCCAGTGCACAAGCTCTGGCTCCCCCAATAAAAAATATTACAGCTTAGGCTCAGTGTTGGATTAGAAAGTAGGTATGTTTGTCTTTTCATCAAACTTGACTCGTTCTGAAATCTTAGCTCACTAGTTTTCGAGTTTGATAACGAGCTTAATTAACCAAGGCTCAACAAATCAGGCTAAGTGGCAGGCTTGAACTGTTGCAAAATAAATTTCACCTTTTCTCTTACATAGTTAGTTTTAATACGAGTTTAGTGATGCCACAACCAAATGCTTACTTAGTTGTTAGCTTGTGAACCTAACTTACTAACATGGTAGTGAAAGAGATTTGGCTGGTTCAGACATTGTCAGCCCTGGTTCTGATTAAGAAATAGCGAAGCCTAGATTGAATTACAGAAGAAAAGTTTAAAGCTATATAGTTCATACCTGTCTTTGTAATAATTTCAACAATAGTTGTTGTTGATACAGTGGTGATCTGAACAAGTTCTATGAAGGACATGATTTTAGTTTTCTTATATCAAATTTTCTTTTGAATGAGAGCATCCCTACTGGTACTCCTCTCTACCATTCATGTCCTGTGCTGTATAATTCCATTATTACTTTCTAGATTGCTATTGATGATATTTTTGGTCTATCTTGTTCTAGAAAAAAGGATCATTAAAAGGAAAAAAAAAGGGTAAACGTTCGAAGCATCCTGATACTTGTCACAACCCTGCAGATAAAACCCTATATGAAACGAGTGTGGAGGAGATTGTGTCTCCTGCAAAATTTCATGAAGAAACTAGTATTCCTTTATCTTGTATATCAATGCTGGGCCAAAGTGAATCTACTTACTGTGAGGGTGCCATGGATATTGATATGACGCAAAATGCCTCTTGTGAAGTAGATAATTCAGCCTGCTCTACTGGGTTGGCTAGTGGTGTTTCCAGGGAGATAAACGATGATAATATAAATCAGGTAGCAGCTAATGACGCTCAGGATGGTGGCTTTTTAATCAGTAATGATTATGTTGATTTGAAAACTGCACCTTTTTCAGATTCTGCTGAAAGCCATTTGACAGGTGCTGGTGTCAATTATTGTGGGGCAGAATATGATGAGTGTTTGATAGACAGTGAATGTTTAAAAGTTTCACCGACTGTTGGAAAAAGTACAGATTGTGAGACTACTTGCAATGACCACAGTGATACCACTTGTCTTCCACATGTTATTGAATCTGAGTTGCTTCCTGTGAGCTCAGAAGGTATTGGATGCGACAGAAATGATGTTTCAAATAATTATGCCGTGCTTGGAGACTGGATGGCCTTCTGGGATACTTATTATAAGAGAACGTACTTCTACAATATCAGCACACACACTTCTACGTGGGACACACCGCCAGGGATGGAACATCTGGTAATCGGTGGGTGTACTGAATCAGATGACAGTGAAACTCTTAAGTCTTCAGAGGGGTGTGTAATAGAAAATATCACTAAAGCACCTGAGGAAACCTTGACTGAAGAGAACATGGAAGGAAAGCAACATGAAGAGTGCGTTGTTGAGATTGGAGTTGCCGCTGACAATTTGGTCTCTGATATCACTACAAATAGTGAAAACCAATCTCTTGATCATTCAGACGAGTGTCTTGAGAGATGTAGTTGCAATTGTGGAATTTCATGCTGCTCAGTATCAAATATGCCAGATCATATTATTTGGTAATGTTTGCTCTAGCTCTAATTCAAACAAATGAAATAAATTCTAAACTATCATATAATCATTTTGAAAAATATTATCTGTTTAAAGCTCTTCACATTGCAGTGTTAGGTAATTGTGTGCACCTTGTATAAATGCTAAACCTTTATCTTATATTTTTCTGTCGTCTAAATATGTCCAATGGTTTTTTTCCCAGAAAGATAATGTAATTGCAAAGTTGACGGCTTTTCAATTCTAGAAAAACTAGAAGTGGTTAGGAAATATCAATGGTTAGCTCTCCAGAAGTCCAAGTTAGGTAAAAACGGTCAGGCTTAAATGATGCAGCGTAGGTCCACTCATAGCTTATATATTTTTTATTAGATGATTAGGGATGACAAAATTAAAAATGCCAATCTCAGGCTTCTAAGGGGAGGCTTGTGACTGATTTATATCTCACAAGAATTTTATGAGTGTTGTTGTCTTAAGTTGCCTTTCTGATCCTTTTAGCAATCAATGTGCTTTGCAGCTCTAATGATAGAGGCATTCAAGTAGCACCAGAGGTTAATCATACACCCTTGGAAAACACAGTAATCGATATGTCTGGATTGGAATCTAAATGTGACCCTTCCACATTAAAATGGGGGAAAAAAGTAAGAAGACAAAGGCAGAAGAAATTATGTAATGAAGCTGAAGGTTTGTGCCAACACTTCATTCGTGGTAACTGCTTCGTTATTTGGCCTTTGCAATGTGGTTGCTATTCTACTAAATCTCATAGCTAATTGGATCCAATGTTATGACAATACTTTCTACTAGGAGTAAATTATGTTAACACTTGATACATTCGTATGTGACAGCTTTGCTGTTCTGAGTCAAAGGCCAAAAATTCTGGATTGGTGCTTGTTTGATTTTGATTCATAGAAACTGATTTCCTGTCATTATGGAACATATTAATGCCTAAGTATAGATTTTGCGGAATAAAGGCATCGTGTTATTAAAAATTGATAGATCTTGCTGCTGTGTTAAGCTGTATTTTTTTTTTTGCAGATCTGCACTTTCAAGAAATGCCTGAATCATATTCTGCTACAATTGCCAAATATTGGTGTCAGAGGTATACTTTGTTCTCTAGATTTGATGATGGTTTAATGATGGACGAGGAAGGATGGTTTTCTGTCACTCCAGAGGCTATTGCGCAGCATCAAGCAATACGTTGTGCTAGTGACACGATAATTGACTGCTTCACTGGTGTTGGTGGGAACTCTATCCAATTTGCACGACAGTGAGTACTAAATAGTAATTGCTCACTTCTTGATATATTATATTGTAATTTTAAATTTTGTCTGTTCTGATGAACAATGTGTACGGAGTGGTTGTTTCAACAACACATAAAAAAGTTCTGTATTTTTCCAAAGAAAGAAAATAAATTAACATTTATTATGATTAATCTGTTCTTTTAGCAACATGAATTTCATTAATATAACTTAGAACAAGAAAAACATTAAAGATGCCCTTGGGTTTGTTGTTATCATCTCATTTATGCATACCTGCCTCCTTCTGTTCTAAGTTACTTTGGATTTTGTGTGATGTATCTGGTGGGGCTACCTCTTAGTGCCTTCATGTTCAAAAGGGTTAATTTATGGATGCAATATCACACTTCATCTCGAACACAAAATAATACATTTCTAGTTGGATTGCCCACCTAGTGAATCCCATATTTAACTCTTAGAACATTGTGTTGCCCTCATGCAAAATTTGTTAATGTATATATTGCATGATTATAGGTGTTATTTGAGTTACCAAAGGCATTCACTTAACATATATTAGCTGATTAACATATGTTCTTATTCTTCTCTCTTTGGTTTATTTTGTGCTTAGTATTCCAATTTATATAGTCTAGTAACTACCAACAACAAACTGTTAATATTCATTTCATTTTTACTGTTAACTACAACTGGATAAAGACATAATGATTCTTACCATTTTTTTTTCTAATCAAGTTATTCTGGCCTGATTGTTAGTTTTATTCCACTATGAAACAATGATTTTGTTTAAACTTCCACTATTTAGTCATAATGTTGTAATTTTGGTGAAATGATTATGACTCTGAGAAAACTAATCTTTAAATATAAGTTTTGATCTCTAATTGACAATGACTTGATATTACAGTTGTGGGCATGTAATTGGAATCGATATTGATTCGTTGAAGATTGACTATGCTAGGCATAATGCTGCTATTTATGGGGTGGTTGATCAAATTGACTTTATAGTTGGTGATTTCTTCCTCTTGGCACCAAAGTTAAAGGTACTGAAATTTGCATATTACATGCTTTGGGGGATGTCAAGGCCATTGTTGATATGTAATGGCTAGGATGCTTCTTTTTGGATTCTTAAAATGAATAATAAAAGCATTGAACGCAAGCTAGAGCAAAACTTTTTTTTTTGACAAATTGACAGTACATTGTCTTGCAGGCTGATACCGTTTTCTTATCTCCACCATGGGGGGGACCTGATTATCTCAAGGCTACGACTTATGACATGAAGACAATGCTTAGACCTCATGATGGGTAGGTACTTGCTTCCTTTCTGTTGTAGTTTTTAAATTTTATCTCCCAGTTTGATTTCTGTTTTCTTGGTGCAAAGATACGTACGTTTTTACAATCTCATTTTAACTTAAAGCTGCTCCTGCGTAGTCATACACTGTTTAGTGCTGCAAAGGAGATTGCTTCCAGAATTGTCATGTTCCTTCCAAGAAATATCAATTTCAACCAATTGGCAGAGTTATCTCTGTCATCCAGTCCACCATGGTCACTAGAGGTAATTTCAACGTCTTATCTGTTTGATGTGCTTTGTTTGAAGTGTAATATATAGATAACCCCTACCTCTTAAGGAAAAAGGAAAAAAAGAGCGAGGGACAGAGTGAGACAATGTCTTACCGGGGTTGAGAGTATTTTATTGTTGATAGTTTGATTGGTATCTGTTCGGTAAACTATTGAGACGAAGCTATGTTTTATATGACTAGGTTATTGTATTTCTTACAGGCCTAAGTGGTGTAACATAATACACAAGAATATGGGTGTACACATTATAATTGATTATCAATGCTGCATTATCTTCGTTGTTCTTGTGTGAAGCATAATATAACCAATAGGCGGTTTATATCATTGTATTCTTTGGTGGCTTCTTAAATATCTATCTCTTGAAACTCAACCCCTTCCTCTATGGTGGTTCTAGGTGGAGAAAGTTTATTTAAATAACAAATTGAAGGCCATCACAGCTTATTTCAGTGATACAACAGTTGGAGGGTGGTAGGTTAAACATACTAACTTCTGCTGCATATTAAATTAAGGGTACTCATCCCCTCCGAGGAGGAAAAGATAGACAAAGGGAAAAAAGCAATGAGGTGGTTTGTAGTTGTGCTCCTGGTATTGATACTTTTCCGAGGCATTTTTAGCTTAATCTTCAATGTAAAAGCTGTGCATACTGTATTTACTCCCTCCCCCAAATGAACTTGTACATATGACCTATGTAACACTAGATATACAGATAAAGTTATTTGGGAAAGGTTTGTTGATTGTGTAATGATGGGGAAGAGAATAGTTCCTTCCACAGGTTATAAAGAGGGATTTCTTAGGAGATGTTCATTATCCATTTCATTTCAGTGATTTCAGTGATTAGGACGGCCTTTGGTAAAAATTCTTATAAGAAAAAATAAAATAAAATAAAATTGTTAATTTAAAATTAAATTTTGTTAAGATTTATGATTTAAGAAAAATAAGTTAAATCACTTTCACAAATCAGTTTATGCATATATACAGGAATTTACTTTTCATTTTATATTGTTTAAAAAGGTATTTATGATAAAGTTTATTCATACTAGTTGTAGTTAGGTCTCATGTTTTGGAGGTTGGAATGTTGCTTTTGAAAACATATTTTCATACTTGTATTAATGATTACATTTCTTGAGTTAATGGGTATAGTTTTGTATATATTATATTCTTGAGATTCATGTCATTTATATTCCACCTCTAGTTATTTGTTTCAAAATACATCTTAATCTAAATTTCTGCACTTTAGTTCAATAAGTTAATATGTAACGTTGAGATTAACAGTAACATACTATTTGTATAAACTTGATTGATCTGGTTTGTTTTATATATTAAATTTTTGTTTTAAGTTTTTAGGTTTGCAAAATGAATCCGTTTCTAAATCTGTTCTCTGCATGACTGTTCGACAGGAGGATCAATCCAGAGAACAGGGGTTCCATTGTAAATGAGGATAATTTTCCATTCCATCTTATGAATCTTTGCTATTTATGTTCAACGAATTTAACCCATCTCAATACCTTTACCCATAATTAGTTATCATTTTTGTCAAAATAGTTGCATATAGCTTTTCTCATTTTGCATGGTAGATTCAATCATTTAGTGATCAGTGGGCAAAATAAATGACCATCGTATGGTAGGTAACAAATACCTCTCAACCCTTAATGAAAAACTCCATTTTCAAAAGCATTTAATACCCCTCGTTTACAAACTTAATAGATAACAATTTTTTTTTTATGTAAAGTTATATTAATATATTTAACTCTAAACCTTAAAAACATTAATTACGCAACAGTGTAAAATTAAATTTTTCCAACACTTTAAGATTGGCCAGAATAGCATTAGTAGTTTTAGCCTTGATCCTTTTAGATGGAATCAGAATGACATATAAGCCACAAGTCGGATTCACGTTACCAAGTCTTGCTAGTTGTATTTATCGTACTATGAACTGTATTTCTTTATTCAGCTAATAATTAATTAAGCCAGGTTGGATGTGTACTGAAGTTTCTAATTATCACCAAATGGATGCTTAAGTTTCACCCATAACAAATATTATCAAATGCTCTTTTGCTTGCAACTGCTTCAATCTTTCATGTGTATAGCTGCTCATAAAATTGACCATCTATTTGTAATCACACAACTAAGAAATGTAATTAGTAAGATAAATGTATAATTTTAAGATCTTAATTATATCAATTTTTGCTTTGTTTGAAAAAAAAAATGTCTGCATCACATGCAAAACTGTGTCTGCTGCATAAAATTAGGAAGCAAATTATTTTATTTTAAGAAAAAGTAGAAAGTAAATTTAATTGTAAGGGTTGAAATTTTGTCGGGACCGAAAGATATGGTCGGCACTTGTTTACTCCACTGTTGTTTTCAATGGAGACACCAACTCAACACTAAATAATTTTTCTTTTTCCCTTTCTTGTCTTTTTCTTACTAATATGCCAAATTTACATTTTAGGGAGCATGAGATTATGCTCCCCACCCACCCTATTTTCCCACTCCCTCCATCATTATTTGCTCATATCACACTTTGCCATTTTCAATCTCTCTTTTCAGTAGCTTTTATTAGAATATTGAGTGGCTTTATATAGTTTTTGTGAATTTATTATGCATTTTTAAGACAATTTTTTTCAGTACTGTAAATGGTACAGTGGTTAGATATTTTGTGTTCACATGTTAAAGACATGATTCCTCTAATAAAAAAAGTTTTTTAAAAACTTGTCATATCATCGTAAAATTGAGTGAAATTAATTTATGGTTAACTGAAATGAAAAAAAAAAAAAGAAACAAGGGACTGAATAAAAAGTATAAATCTTGATTCAATAATTTTTTATTTGAATTTCAAAATAAACGAAACTCAATTGTCTTGAAATTATTTTAAATGAAGTAAGTATCTTCTGTTCTGCCGGTTATTAATCTATTCGTGATTCATGTACATTGAACTGTCTATTTAGAATTTTGGGGTATAACCTCCACCTGTTTCATATTATAAATAAACAAGATAAAAAGTATGGAAGACCATGATTAAAAAAAAAAAACTAGATGACAGAATCTAGCAATAAATAACTCTAAAGACTATTAAAATTTAAATCTTATTGCAATCTTCCAATCTACAACTATTAATAATTAATAATAGTTATTAAAAATACATGCACTACAGCGTATTTTTGTCCTTAATAAAAGATAATAAATTTATAATTATAAAAAAAACATAAATATTTTTTATAATTTTTATTTATTTTATAAATAATTTTTTAGTATAAATATTTATTTTATTAATTTTAAAAATTAAAAATTTTAAAAATTAAATAAAAAACACTTAAATTTGAAAAAAAAATCCATTAAATGATAAAATTAGTAAATAAATTTTTTATTATTAAAATTTAAAAAAAAGAAGTGAACATAAAAAGAGTGATTTTTTTTTATATAATAGTATAGATAAAGATAATAATTTAACTTAATAACAAATAACACTAGAAAATTAATCAAATAAATGAAAGATGTTTTTGTTAAACTAAAGTAATTTAGTTAAAAAATTTGTTAAAGCTAATTATAACTAGCACCGAATAAACATTTTAAATAATAATTTGGTCCCCTCTAGCTAAACTTTAATTTGAAAATTGTTCAATAAAGCTATCACCCAAAAAGTAATGTCACTTTAACTCAAATAGTGGCAATCATGTAGGACCTCCAATTGCCTTAAGAAGGACAAACCGCACTTAACTCTAATCATGATTATCACACTCTTGCTCTTGTAACCGTGAAATTCGAAAAGTTAATAATACCCCGCACAACACTCAAGTAGGTACTTCCGAAGCAAAAGGTAAATGGACTTTATAGTAACTTCTCCACCAGTCAAACAAATTTCATGGTCAAGTCATTTAGCATGAAAAGATAAACCCCCACTAATAATAGATTTAGAAAACATGCAACAAAATTTTCACTTGAAAAAAATTAGTGTCCCTTTGTATGATTTGACAAAGACGCAGGGGTCTGTGTCCTTAAGAATTGGTTGTATAATTAAGTCACTACCTTTCTCGGAGTCAAACGACAGTGACATCTTAAAACTCAATCACACCAAACAATCCTTCGTTTTCCTTCCCAACAGTGAGTAATACCCGCCATATTTACTGCAGAGTGAGTGTGTGTGTGAGAGTGAGTGTCAGAGTGAGACTGTGCTTCTCTTATTCTCTCTTTCTCTCTGCCAAATGCAAATGTCAATGCCATACCATTCAGAATGAGAGAGTTAGGGTTTCAAGAACGTCGCTCGTGGAGGCGTGCCGGTTCGCGAAGAGGCGGCGACACCAGCCCCGACTCCGTCATCTTCACTCTCGAATCCAACCTCAGCCTCTTCTCCTCCGCCTCCGCCAGTGTCGATCGATGTTCCTTTGCCTCCGACGCTCACGACCACGACTCCTTAGTCTCCGAAATCTCTCTGGTAAACGCAACACAATGCTTTGCTCTGTGATATTAGTTGTCAAGTTGTCAATTGAAATTTGGAAATCTGAAATGGAGTTTGTCGCGGTTTCATTGCAGCATTTGGCGGGACAGGAGCATGACGGAGATTTTGCTCATAGCGAAAGCTGGAGCGGTCCAGATCCGGATCTGGATCCTAATAACCGACAGCATCAACGACGTGGCGATGCAGATTTGGATGCATTACACAGAAAACATCACCAAAATCGTTTCTATGGAAAAGGAGAGAAAGCGAAAGGTGCTAACGGCATTATTTTTTGTTATTCTTGCTATTATTATTAATTTGTTATTATTGGTGGTGTTGTTATTACCGTTATTATTGCTATTACATTAACACGCATTTGCGTTTTGTTGGTTTAAAAATGAAAAGAGAAAAAAAAAATAGTGAAAAAAATAAAAAATAAAGTGGACTCACCGACTCTGTTGTTTTGTTGATGTACTTTCTGTATTGAAGTCCAAAAGGAAGAAGACAGTGACGGTGGTGACACTGAGGACGGGAATCAGCCCTTGGAATTTGATTCTGCGAGGAACTCTTTTTCTCTGGCTCTCAAAGGTACGGAACCTACGAGATTTTCAACTTTCCAATTCAAGCATTTTGGTTTATTTAATTCTCTGTTATTTTTATTTTGTTTATTTACTTTTTGTGTTACTTAAAGAGTGTCAGGATAGGAGATCAAGATCTGAGGCGTTATTGAAGAAGCACGATCGGCGAAGGCCTGCTTCGTTAGATCTGAACAATGCCGTTGGCAATGGCAATGTTTCTTCGCCTCGTTTGGGATTAGGGGCCATGAAGAAAAGCACTGTTTGTTCTCGAAGGTCTGGCTCTGGCTCTGCCAATTTTCCTAGTCCTGGAACGCCTAATTATCTTCACGCTAGTGCTGCTATGCAAAAGGGTTGGTGTTCGGAGCGAGTTCCTTTGCATACGAGTGCTGCCCGCAAGCAGGTTGGTGCTGCTCTGTTGCCTTTCAACAACGGGCGGACTTTGCCGTCCAAATGGGATGACGCTGAAAGGTGGATTCTGAGTCCCGTTTCCGGCGACAGCACTGGGAGGGCCTCGCTTCCAGCGCCGCAGAGAAGGCCCAAGTCCAAGAGTGGGCCACTTGGCCCCCCTGGCGCTGCTGCAGTTGCTTCCTATTCCTTGTATTCCCCTGCGGCGCCTTTGTTTGACGGTGGGAATTCAGGGAGTTTCATGACGGCTTCCCCATTTTCTGCTGCTGTTAGTGTCTCAGCTGCTGCTGACGGGTTGATGGCCAGTTCCGGTGGCAGTTGTGGGGCGGTCCCCACCAGGACTGATCCTTGCATGGCACGCTCAGTTAGTGTCCATGGTTGCTCTCAGATGCAGAGTCAGTCATCATTGCCTGCCCAAGGTTGTTATACATATTATATCATACTATATTCTTTACAAGGTTTTAAATTCTACGATCCTTCACAATGCTGGCAATTGTGGCTGAGGCAGCCATAATTGTGGTTGCATCGAGTCAGAGAACTTTGGCATTGTGGCCGAAACTGTGATCAAGAGATGTTTGAACCTTTTCTGGCTTTGGGTTTGGTGAATTATGATTTTGTTGACTTAATTTGTCGGTGGAGTTGTGCTTGAGAAATATCGTGGTCTGCGTGTGTTCAATTCAATACTATTAGATCCATGTGTTTCAAGGGCGACCCTAACCAATTTTAATTTCTTGATTTGTAGTTAATCCTCTATATTCTGTGAAGGCCTCGTACGTACTGTGATATTTTGTAAAGATTGCTGTTGTTTTGTGGTTTGAGTGGAACACACTGTTTCTGTTGATAACACTAGTGATGCGTGTCGATAGTCGACGTTTTTTGCTTGATGATGACATGCTGGTCTTATGTAATCGCAAATGTACTTCTGTGCTTATGATGCGTCATTTTTTAATGTTTCCTTTAACTTACAGGGGAGAAGTTTGATGGTTTCAAAGATGCAGGCACCAATGTATCGCCTGCTATTTCTAGGAGGGACATGGCAACCCAGATGAGCCCGGAGGGTAGCTCATGCTCGTCTCCAAATTTGAGGCCTTCTTTCTCTGCCTCTACTCCACCTTCCCTTCCTCTATCAGAGTTCAAGAGTTTGCCTTTCTCTAAAATGGATGTTAGAGATGTACCGGTAGATGAACGTGTAACCATGACAAGGTGGTCCAAGAAACACAGGGCCCTATTCTCTGGCAGAGGCTCAGAAAATGATGGCAGCTGGAAAATTAGAGAAACGAGCAGTCGATCTTCATCTTGGGACATTACTGAAGGTTCAAAGACTGTGACAAAGTATGTATAACTTAGTATGGTATCGATTTCATTAAATTTATCTTGTAATAAAGAAAAAATATTCTTGACAACTTTAAACTCAAACTAATGATCATATAAATAATTTGATATTAAGTAAGAAGTGAGATTTTCCCTATGCTTTCATCCAAATGGTACGTGTTACCTATAAATTATAGTTCATGATGGTATCACAACAATTGGAGTTTGTGGAATTTGTGGTTATTGATTTGCTAAATTAGCTATCTTATTGGCAATTGAAATTATTTTATTAAAATGATTAGTGTTCAGGAGTTGTCTTGTTAACAACCTCTCTTTATTACCTTCTAAAGATTGACCATCGTAATCCAATTCAAACTAGAAAATATATATGTGAAGTATTTGATATAACAACTTTGTCCCTGAGAAATGTCTTTACTGTATAAGAAATATTTATGTGAACTTTACATTGTATCTGAAATTCCATCATTTTGTAACATGTCCAGGGCCAAAAGGGAGGAAGCCAAAATCAATGCATGGGAGAATTTGCAAAAGGCAAAAGCTGAGGCTGCTATACGGAAACTAGAGGTTAATTTCTCATGTTTTTTTTCTTCTTGGCAGAATTTTAACAGGATACTCCTCTTAAAAATATTCATCAATTATTTAAAAATTAAAATAGTCACTATAAGTAATTTGATGCTTTAATAATCAAGTTGTACGGACTCCTTCATTGTAAATATATATATATATTTAAAGGGAATAAAATTCCTAATTTCCTTTAATTTTTGGTATTTGATTGTTTTTTTTTTCTTACTGGTTATCCTCTCTTAGCCGAATTTCAGCCCTAATGATTTACACTTACTACCATTAGTATAGTAGCTCTGATCAGTGATCTCGGAACATCCCTTGTCTTAAAACGGTGGACAAGTTTTTATCTATGTTGGTTGTTTGATAGGATCATGACGTATTAAAGAAAACTTCTTCATGAATGTTGTGTCCTAAAGAAAGTCATTTTTTGTTATTCTTTTCTATCTGTGGCCCAACAAATTATTACTAAAATTTATAAAAGAATAGTAAGGAGAGTTAGAGATAAAGAACATAATTAAATAGATCATGATCTCATTATTTTTGCTATTTCAGATGAAGTTGGAGAAGAAGCGAGCATCATCAATGGATAAGATTATGAACAAGCTGAGATTAGCTCAGAAAAAAGCTCAAGAAATGAGAAGTTCAGTTTCCACCAACCGGGATCATCAAGTTGCTAGAACTCCTCACAAGGCTATATTATTTAGTAGAGCCACTCAGATGGGTTCTTTGAGTGGTTGTTTCACATGTCATGCCTTTTAAAGCTTCGCCCGCATTCTTTTTCTGTTCAAATGAAGCTGGGTAATTTTTTCTGTAGCCTTGTAGTAGTTTAAAAGTCAATTGAGTCTTTGATTAAGCAACAAACTTTTCAAAACAGATATGTTCCTTTTGTTTCCCTCTTTAATGAGTAATGTGATATCCTTCTACTATCTTGTAAAGAAAGTTTTAAATAAAAAGTAAGAAAATTAGCGGTAGAATGTATAGAACTAATCTTCTTTTGTGTTTAAGTCCCGGCTTCCCTAGAGTTTTGATAGGCTCAGGCGTATTATCCCTAATCTACATACCGTGGAAATTTTCTCTGTTTATATCCTTGTTCATTCATTCCTATGTATTTTGATAAAAGGTTGTTGCTTGTCTTACCAGGATTCAGAGTTCAGAAAGATTTAAATGTAACTTCTGTTAACTAGTGAAAGGTGGATAAAACAGAAGCAGCATGCTGACACTTTATGTCGTTGCGGTTTTGGAATGAATGAAATAGCAGCACCTTCTAAAGATATCCGATTAAATCAAAATCCCCTTGTACTCTCACCCTTGGGAATTTGAATTCAATTATAAATAATCTATGTATGTACCTAGGCCAAACTTTAGAATAATATTTTCTTGCATTTTTTTTTTTCTGTTGACAGTTTGCTGTTCAAATGTAATCTCTTATCTATCTGCAGATAGTTGAACGATAAATTAACCTTAAATCTGTAATCTAGTTTTTTTCCTTCACGAAGTCGCGGATGGTTCAGTTCGTTCTTCGTTCCTTGTCAGAATTATGTTTGTTTCTTGTTGTAGTCGTGCTAATTTTGCCTCACCGAGACAAACACTCGAGTGAATTTGCTATTTTGCTAGTCTATTGTATTTGGATAAGAGAATGAAAAGAATGGGCTTGATTTTGTGGTATGTACCAGCATATTTTGAATTATTAATATGATTACACCACAATTAGTGGAATACAACTTCAGAGTAATTGTTCAATGACATTCCAATATTGGGTGTTTATTTAGTCGCTGGCTACACAAGCTTCGATCTCAGTCAGTCTTGGAATCTTGCGAGTTTTGAGGTAAAGTTCCCAACCTGGTAACATTGACATAATCTGGAGGAAGATGTTCGGGTATTCCTGGAATCATGCATCCAAAGATCCTCATTATCGTCATGAACCAGTTCTGAGTATAGCTTTCACCTACTAGGAGGGCGGGAAGAAATCCTCTAATAAGCTCCCAGACTGCGTTTAGCAACTTGGGTATGACCCAGAACACAGAAAAATAGTTCTTGTTTGGCTCCTCCTCTAGAACCTGCATGGCAATACATTACAAAAAACAGTCAGAGTATATCAGGTTTGGTATGGTAAGAGCAAAAGGAAACTCAATCATAGACTTCACCTGCCCCCGGTAGAAGCTGTTGAAGTAGAGGCAAGGAGCAAAGTGTTTATAGAAGAGGTTTTTGTCATCGTAAGGGACCCTAGGCACCACATCATTGCAGTAAACATACCTCTTGAATCTCACATTATACTTTCTGAGCTTGTCCTTCATGAACTCCCCAAACTCATAGTCCCCAACTCGTGGCTGCCCAAATGTATAAACCCCTTCTAATTTCTCCAACAGCGATGTCTCCTCATGTATTGTGAGAAGAGCAGCAAAGAGAATGGCCAAGGCTCCTCCCAAACTGTGGCCTGTAAGTATGAATTTTGCATCCGTATTTTCCTTCAACATTGTTCTGAGCTTCTCTCTGATTGTATAGTAGGCGTAAGAATAGGGGTTGGTTTGATCAATCTCTTTGGGCCATCCAAAATTCTTCTGAAGACCCAATGCTTTCATAAAGCCAACATGTATCCTACCCACATTGGCAAAGTTGTACCAAGAGAGATCCACATCTGTTCTCCATTGGTCTGCATCAAATGGCTCTGTACCCCTGAATGCAACAACAATCAACTTCGGTTCCGACTTCGTATCTTGCAATATGATTGCTTTTGTCGACCACTGCTCTTGGTAATCTGCATCCCATCATTTCCAATTGAGCTAGATATTGTTGTCTCAATATAGAGGGGAATAGATAAAAGCTTAATTGCAAATTATTTTACAATATATATCTTTTGGTTTTCTAAATGGACGAAAACAACTTAATTTTCCAATTTTTAAAAAAATATTTTATTGATTGAGCTTAATTCACCTTTAAGCATTGCCTCAATTATATATTGGAGCTTACCGGTATCACTATTGTCCATAGGACTAACTTAGGTTTTCCAACACGCCCTTTCATATCCAAAAGTGTTGGGCTTGGAAATGATAATTTTATGGATCTAAGGAGGTTCTACTCATAATATTATTTATATATAATATTTCTGGTTAATTTTAGATTTATGATTTTCCTAATATATGTTTTGAGTTTGATAGGTGTTAACAAGGTGAATGATTCTTTTAATTGTAAGATAGGAGAATCAACTCCTACTCTGAATTATGATTTTTATATTGTTACATTATTAAATAGGAAGAGTTGTACACTAATTATTATTTATAATTTTTGACCTTAAAGTAAGGGTTTGAGGATTGGGTTGGGTAGGATGTCGATAAATCTATTATCCAATCCACTAAAACAAATATCGGATTGAATTAGATCAATTCAATTCATACAAGAGAGATAGTTTGGATTGGGTTAAATCATAAATGAAACTCAATTCAATTTAATTGGATTGAATTAAGTTTGGTTGAGTCATTGGATAACCCAAATCTAATGAATATTCTCAGTAGTCGACCCAACGATTAGTATAAAAATGAAAGTGATAATGAGTTTGATTTTTAATTGGACAATTGTTAAGAGAAAATTATTGTAGAGTTCATTAATTATCCTGGGACATGGATTATGTAAGTTAAGTCAGTAACAATCTTACCCTTTTAAGTAAAAAAAACAATGCCCTATAGCGGTTAACCAAAGTAAAAAATAAATAAATGCTATCAATTGAGAATTTATACATTATATTCTGGCAAGATATCTCTAATTAATATATAGAACTTAGGTTCTTTCAAATATTTCTTTTCATTTTTCTAAAGTACATGTGCTTCTAAATAGATTCTAAAAAAAAAAGGTTAAGTGGGAAGCAAAGTGTGACTGGTAAACTTTGTCCCATTGTTTTTTCTCTTAATAATATTAATAATTAGGTTCAAGTTTGATTAACTGTGAACGAGTAAAAACAAGCTTTCAAAATTTAAAGTTAAACGCATCAAATTCAAATTCCATGTTAGGAGTCAAATTTAACTTTTAGGAGAAGAAAAATGTTGTTCGAGTTTGATGTACAATTGAGCCAGTCAAATTTGAACTAAAGTTTGAGCTTGAGTTCATAAAATATTTCAGTACTTGGGTTGTTTATTTTCTGAATTATATTTATTTTAAAAAATATTCCGTAACTTTTATATATATATATATATATATATATATATATATAAAAGGAAAATGATATTTTTAGTGATGTGATGTAATGATCTAATGGTGACCGAAGTAATGGGTTAAAAATAAGTCAAAAAAAGTGGATTAAAGTATTATTGTACTATATATAAAATGTACACTTTCATGTTAAAATTAAAGGGTGAAAAAAAATACACAACAATGATCATATATAATTCGTAAATATTTAGTCATGCATGTATAAATTACATAAACCCGAATAATTTGTGAACTATATTCATGTTTTTGTAACTAAATGAATGAATTTAAACAATTATGAACTAAACTACAATAATTTATGGGTAACTCAACTAATTACGCCATTATTGTAACCTTAGTATAATATGATATATAATATAGGAATCATGCCAATATTTTATGAATTAAATGTTTATGTTCTTCATATATAATTGATGCCAACCACTTTGATATTGCTAGTTTAATTTTCTGATGAAGAAACCAGCTTAGCAAACATATCTATATTTCTAGTAACAATATTGAAAAAATGTTTTATCTATCTGCAAATTTTCGTATCTTCTAAGCAAACTTTACAGAAAAAATAAAGAGGATTCTTCTTTATACGTACCGTTCCAGAAGCTGTGTAACCCCAAAAACTCCATCTGCAATTATATTAAAACAGAAGAAAAAAAAAGGGTAAACCCTACATCAAAATCACCAACACTAAAACCTAGTTGAAATATTTTTGTCAGTAAATAATTAACATTTAACCTTAGATTTAAGTTCTCAAGATGGGAAACACTAGTAGAAGTTAATCAAAAAGTATTTTTTTAAAAAAAAAATATTAAGCCTTGGTGAAGTTAGTAAAAAAATTAATTAATTTGGAAAGAATAAAGAACTTACATTCCAATGATTTTGCACTGCGTTACAAACAACATTTTCATTTTCGTAGGACAACTTTGAAGCCATCATTGAGAGGGATCCTTCGTATTTGGCATCATTTTGTTTAATGTTTTTGTCTAAGTCAACTCGTGTGTCAATGCAACCCACCACAGATAAATATGATGCTGATGATTTTTCTGGTATTTTCACCTTTCCTGCTTCACAAATTTTTAATTTATAATCCTCACGTGCAAACTATCATATATCAATTTAAAAATAACTTCAATAATATATGTTCATACCATGTTTCCAACTCATAATATATAAGCCAAATAAATAATTTATGAAACACACCTTACGATTCTTACAAAATAATTTAACCATATTGCTCTTCTCCCAATCATATTTATCACAGGGGAACAATCCTATTGGTATTCGGTCAAGAAGAACCTTTGGTATCGCTCATGGCTTTTTTTTTTTAGAGAAAAGTCGTTTAGGAAAATATTACACGAATATGAGTGCGACTACATAAGAAAATAGCACAACTTCTAACCTTAAATCTTAAAATAATAAATTTATAAAATTTTTTATACGATACTCAACTTTATCACTTTATTTAATAAAAGATTTAAATTCACTTGAATTCTCAACTTATAATAAATGGTTTGGAATATAAAAAAATAAAAATGAGAAAATTTTGACAATTTTAAGGGAACTAACTTGATGTTTGGAATAGTTCAAATGTAAGTCAAAGTTTCACATTAGATATAATAGACAAAGTTAAACACTATATAACATGAAAAACACATAACCCCATTGTCTTAAGGTTTTTGAGTTAAAAGTGATGTCAAATACCTTATATGTGTAAGACCAATGTCATATGAATATATATATATATATATATATATATATATATATATATATATATATATATATAAAATCTCAACAGTGGTATCAGAGTTGATGGTTCGGAGTGACTGACCACATAATTATAACACAAAAAAGGATCATCATACACCTAAGAAGAAATATACCATATGAAAAAAAAAACTCACTCTTAAAGGAAAATTGTTGAAAATAATCCCATTGTATTAAGATTTTGAGTTAAAACTGATATCAAATATTTTATATGTATAAAACTAATGTTATATATACAGAATCACAGTCTCTCAATATAACTCATACGATATGAAATATATGAAATATAACCCCAACGCTCAACGACCTGTAAAATCTCCTACATATATATTCTGAAGTTTTAGATTGAAAAGCTTACTACCCAAATAAAAATTAGTGAAGAGAAAATAAATTATGCTGCTGTATGGATTATGAATTACCTCTTAGAATGTTGAAGAAGAGTCCTTTGAAACCTCCATTCCATGATAAAAGATTGATCCAAAACTCCAACATGTCCCCGAACCTTTTCAAGGAGTTTCTTGAGGCAAGAAGGAGAATCTGTGCCACAACAGATGTGAAGATGAGCCATCTTTGTCGAAAATATTCTGCTTCAACCCCTTCTGGGCACTCTATGAATCTTCTATTGCTCAACTTGGAAGAGAACAAGAGGGTCCCAAGATCAAACACAGTTGCTTCTTCTGGCTTAAGCAACAGATAATTGACACCAAATAGATTTCTGGAACCCATTGCTTTAAGAAATGGCAAAGACAAAGAGAAATGTTGTTGTGATGTGTGTGTCAACGTCCAAGGCACAATGTAGCAAATGAATATCACATTTGTGTTATTATATACACATTTACTCAATGTCTTGGTTAACATGTAATTAATACATTATTAATTGCTACTTGTTAATTACAGTCAGAAAACTACGTGTTTTTTGTCTGGATGCGACTTTGAGTAGTTTAATATTTTAAAGGGAACCCTAGATTTGAGAACTGTGTTTGAAAAAGATATTAGAAATAGAAACTTTTCCTTGAAGTAGTGAGACGCGTTATCTACCAAAAACTAATTAATAGTAAATAGATATAACTTGTCGTAACAATAACACAGACAGAAAGAGATCATTAAATAGAGTGGCATGTGAAGGAAAAGACCTTTATATGGTATATGGTTAATGAATAACAAGAAGTTAGTTTTTAATTGATTTTTTTTCTCTGGTAATTGATGTGAGTTTTGTAAACGGGTCCAATGATCCGGATGGGACCGACAATCCAAACAGGTTTAATGACTTGAACGAGTCTGACAATTCAAATGAGTCCGATGCCCCGAATGGACCCAACGATCCTGACATGTCTGATGACCAGGACGCATTCGACTACCTAGATGGACCCGATGATTCAGACTGGTATGACGATTCGAACGAGACTGACTATCCGGACGAACCCGACGGTTTTGACGGATCCAATGATCCGGACGGATCTGATAATCCAGACTGTTACGGTGTATGGATATTTTGTAACAATAATATATGATTAAAAAAATAAAAGATAAACATTAAAATAAAGTAGTAGTATTAAATATAAAGTTGAGTGAAAGAAATATGTAATTAATGAATTAATGAGTTGATTTTTGACTTCAACACTTGAATGGGGGTTTTCCCAGCAGTTTCTTTTAGTGGGTTTTTCTTTTGTTGTCGTTTTCTTAATGAATGCTAATGAGAATGGCAAGTTGGAACGGAATACACGTGATTATACACTTTTACCAATTCCAAAAACGTGGCTTTTCATCACTGAACTAGTTGCTGGTTTACAATGACAACTTTGATTGAATCCATATAGATAAGATTTTTTTTCTTCTCAAAAACTATAAAAGAATGAAAATAATCTGCACTATTCTTAAAAGAAAAAATTACATTAGTAGAAAATATTTGAATGGACTAAATAGGGATATAAACAATACCTGATTTTTAAATCTCAAAATGAGAATAAAATGAGTGTTTACATATATTCATCTTCTTTTATTTTAAACTGTTAAAACAATTCTAATTTAATTTATATTTTAATTAAAAATTATGTAATTATAGTTTCTTTATTATATATATGTATTTCTTTTATATTAAAATCTAAATAATATTATTTTTTTATATTTTTATTTTAGTAAAAAAATAATTAATAAATATGTAGATAAATAAAGGATACACTCACTACTAAGCCTAACTCAGTCTCACAAAATGATTCTAATAGTATGTTAGAAGTGAGTTTTAAGCTTAATTCAATCCCACAAAACTAACTTATAAGATAAAGTTTACACCTCACTTATATACTATGAAATTATCTTATCTCTAGTCGATGTGAGACTTTCAACACTATTTAAAAAAATTGTATAAAACCAAATTTCAAATCCATAAAAACCAAAAAAATAATAATAATAATTTGAAATCATGATTTTCTATTTTAACTTTTATGAGGAGAAAAACTATTGCGTGTCTCTAAGATTCCTTGTATTGTTGGTTGATATTTTAATTTTTGTCTTATTATTCTCTTTACCCCAAGCTTGCATACATCCAGTTGAAGTTGTCGGGTTATAAAAATTTTCCCAAAACTTGCACACAATTCAGCTTGAGGTTGGCGGATTATAAAGAAATGAATTTAATTATAACTACTTAAAATGTAAAGCAACGTACCTTTCTTCAAGTCATAGAATAAACTTAACCGTTATTACCGAGGACTCGAGGCAAGTTCTTTGGACATGTGGTTAGATTTTAATGACTTCTATATACCTTCATGCTTTGAGCACCGAGAAACAAGGAAAGATTCACGTGTAAAAGGCTCTTCGACGTACTAGTCACTAGAATAATTATGATATTTTGTAAAAGAAAATAAATATATGAGAGTGTGCATTTTTTCTGAAGAGTATAGTAATATTTTTAGGATTTTTGAATCCAAATGTGCATGTGATAAATATGGCAATGTGATATCAAATAAGTAAAATAACGTCTTTCTTTAATTACTTAATAATCATAATAATATTGTGCCAACATATCTATTTATATAGATTATTATGCAAATATGTAGTATTAAGGAATATTATGAAATATTTAAACTACCAAGATTTGACATAGTTATAGTTGATATGAGAATATTAAATATTGTGGAAATATCTTGGAATATCTTTGACTATAGTAAAAAAGACACGGTGACATATTTTAAAATAAGTATTTTTTTTTTACATTTGATATTCTTTATTGTTAGACGTAAAATTTGTGTCAAAGAGTCCGATATAAATGAATCTTTTTGCGTCTGATTATAAGAGATTCAAAGAAAATGAATTTAAAATATTGTTTGTAATTTTTCTTCCTAATTTCTCCCCAAACACATGCGAGGGGGCCCTTCGTTCTTTTACGATGACAACCATAAGTATTATTATAATTATAATATAACCTACTATTGTATTATATTTTACTTTATTTCTTTAATTAATTTTTTAATCATTAATATTAATGTTGTCGTTGTAACATTATTTATTTAATCATTAATTATATTTTATTCAAATTTTTCCTTTAATTATTCTTACTATTATTTAGTCGATCATTATATATTTTAATCAATTATTATTGTTATTATTATCACGTTAATAATATTAAATTTGTTTAATATTATTATTTAAATTAATAATTATATTTTAATAAATTATTATCGTTTATTATTACTATTTATTTATAAATTTTACTTTTGGATTTATTTTAAATTGATTTTTTTTATTATATTTATTATTTTATTAATATTAATGATATGTAATCCTATATTTTATTAACTTCTCCCGAACGTACTTATATATTAGAAATTCACTCCATTACATTGTTAATGTATTAATTAATTTGACATGCATGTTTTTCTTTAATTTATTTTATTAAATAAAACAAAAATGTCTTTGTGAAGTTTTTACTCACTCGTACACAATCTTATTTCTTAGAAGGATTTACCTTAATATTTTGCAAAGCATCTTTACAAAGATAAACTAAAAATGTTATTCTTCATAGATAATTTGGTTGTTAATAAATTGTCCAAGAATGTCAAGCAAAATTGGCAGTAGACGAAAATAATTATATAATTACCACGAAATATAGAAATGTCTGATAATTGACAAGAAAATACTAAACCATAATATCAAAGTAATGAAATTCCGGAAATGACAATTCATATAACTAATTATGTAAGTAATTGAATTCAAATATAGAATCAAATGTTTTTCATTAGCAAGTTATTGATATGGAGGTAATTCGTGAATTAAGTTATTTTGTATTATTATGGTTGTATTAACTTATTTGTTTTCGTTCTAAGTTATTCTATAATGAAAATGTTAATTGTACATAGGGATGACAACGGGTCAGGTCGGGCACGGATAGTGTCTACTACCCGCAACCCGACCCGCCACAAAAAATTTGCCCGTTACCCGTCCATTTATCTGCCGGATATCCGTTTAAAAAATATTCGCGGATATTTTTAAAACCCGCGGGTACCCGTGGATACCCGATACCCGTAAATATTTAAAAAATTTATATTTTATAAATTTTTTAATATAGAATTATAAAAATAAAATATAAATTAAATTAAATTTTAATTATAATTAAATTTGACATAATAAAATATACTGCCAATTTTAATTTTAATTAAATTTAACTTAATAAAATATAAATTAAATTTTCATTTTCATTTTTTTGCGGGTAACGGGTACTCGCGGGTACGGATAGTATGATACCCATACCCGACCCGTTTATAAGCGGGTATTAAAATACCCGCTACCCGCGGGTATTAACTATCCGTCGCGGATATTCGCGGGTACGGGTATTTTTGCCATCCCTAACTATACAGTTTTGAGAAAGGGAAAGGTTAATTATAAATTATACTTAAATGCTCAATACATTTTGTAAATGCATAGTATATTATATTTTATAACAAATTCAAAAAAATATTTCTTCAACGTGTTTAGTTCAAAGAATTGTATATGTAGCATTCAATTACAATCTTTTTAAACACATAAAGCAACAATTTCTTTTTTGTGATGGCTAAATTTACCTTCATTTTTGTAATTCTTTTCCATCATTAAACTATTTCTTCATTCTGTCACTTTTTTTTTCAAGAAAAAATCCATGTTATTAATATAATGTTAGAGACATGAAAGAGAATATTACAAAAATTATTCTTGAAAAAATTCATTTCAGTTAATACGCCAACTTGACACATCAAACATACAAATAAATATTGTTTGTTTATGTACTTTTACTTTGTGGATGTAACAATTGACATTTATAGATATTTTATTTTATAGTAATATATATACAATCACAACATTGTCATTGACTTTCCCAGTAATATTTGTTATTTAAAAGACTTTTTGTGTTTATAATATTTTATGTTTATTGTTATAAAACAATATTGTTTTGAGTTTTAATTTTAGCATTATTAGACATGAAGATTACATATAAAGGAATAAATAGTGAATAATATAAGCAACAATTACCTCAAAACAAATAATAAGGATAAAAAAGAAATAATAATGAATAGATAACAAAATAAATACGATATATATATATATATATATATATATATATATATATATATATATATATATATATATATATATATATATCAAAAATATTTAGGGTGTGTTCACTTGTGAAGATTGATTTGAGAGAGAGGGAGATGATCGATTTGAATGGATTAGAGGATAAAATTTGTGTTGTTCACTTTAAGGGATTTAGAGGTGAAAGTTAGTGGGTTTAGAAGTAAAATTTGTGAGTGATTTGATAGATATGATAGATTAAAAATTAAGTTTAATGAAAAGAAAAACAAGATTACCAAATTGCCCTTTATTTTAAAAGTAATTTAAAATTATAATTAGATAAGTTAGATTCATTTTAGAAAAAATATTAAAATGAATAAATTAAAATAATATATTTTAATAAAAAATGTTTATAAAAAATTTTAATAAAAAATTTAAAATTAATAATAATTTTTTAAACTTTTTCTTTAAATCAATTTTGAAATTTTTGGTATAAATTATTTTTGTAAACATAATTTCAAAAGCCATATTTTTACATTATTATTATAGTTAAACTGAAAAATAAACTAATGACATAAATGTAATCTACTTGATATGCCCTCAAATCATGGCATACAAGATAGTAGGGCTGAGCATCGGGCGATTTGGATTGAGTTTGGGTCTAACCTGCTCAATCCAGTATTATCCATAGTTAACTTTTAACAATCCATTCCAACCGTTTATTTTATCGGATTGCGCAAATACGGTTAATTACGAATTCAGAGATTTTCGGACAGGTTGGTCAAGTTTACTTATACTAAATCAATGGATAGAAGAGTGATGACTGAATTTAAAATCAACAAAAACAAATTTCCAAAGATAGAAGAACAACATCTGTAATTTCCAGAAAACCAACAAACTTCAAGAAAACCAACAAACTTGAAACTGAGAAAAGAACAAGAAAAAAATAGGAAGATGAGAATCCACAACACTTGAAATGTTGTCTTTAATATTGAATCCACATCCCATGGTCCTTATCAGCCATTTCACCCAAAACTTGATTCTCAACCCTAACCTTGTGTTTGGATGGAGCATTTCAACAATGCTCAGAAATTGAAATGCTTTGTATTTGAATTGCTTGCAATTAAATTCCCTTCATTTTCTAAATAACTTGTTTGGATAAAGAAATTAAAATACCTTACATTTCAATTTCTTGTTTGGAAAAAACAATTGAATTTCTTGTGAGATAAAATTCGGGTCATCGGGCCCGTCGACCCGTTTATGTTGTCAGGCCAGCTTGGTCTGTCTAGGTCGTTGGGCCCGCCCGGACGGTGTGGGTTGTCGTGCTTGACCGACCTGTTTGAGTTGTCAAGCCCGCTCGACCCGTGTGGTCATTAAGTCACCCGATCTGTCTAGATCATCAGACCCGCCTGACCTGTCTGGGTTGTTGGGCTTGCTCGACCATTTGTGTCGTCAGGTCGGTCTGATTCGTTTGGATCGTATGGCCAGCCTAGCCTGTCATGTTTGTCGGGTTTGCCGGGTCCGTTTGGAATTTAGTCTACAGTGTGAGGTTGTGTGAGAAGAATTTCAAATTTCACCTTTTTTAGGGTATTTGAATTTCTTCTAATTTAGCTAATTGAAAAACTTCAAAAAAATGCATGCATTTTAAATGCTTTTTAATTTCTCTATCCAAACAAAGCATTTCATTACAAAGAATTTCAAATTCTCCAAATAAATGAATCACCCTCTTGAATTGCCTCATCCAAACACACCATAAAGGTGAGAACTTTTGATGAATATCAAAATTCTGCATAAAGCATAGATAAAACATACAAGAAAGACATTATTTTGAAAGGAGAAACAAGCATCAGAAGCACAAGTAAACCCTATAATCATACACAAGCCTTGTCTTTTTTCTACCAAACTCTTTTTCTCTCAATCAACAATGGTAGAGCGCAGAGGAGGCGGTGGTTACGACAATTTCAGGCATGACTTATACTCGTTTTACCCGCTTCAAATTACCCATTTATACCTGAATTCATACTAAACCGACTGCTACCATTTTTTTTCCGGTTTGGTCGGGTACGATCAATTTAGAATTTTATGCTCACCCCTAGGAGAGAGGATTGGAAAATAAAGGAATCCCCCCCCTCCCCCCTCTTTCTTCCTTTCCCTTCTCCTCAAATCTGCTGAAGTGAACAATTACATCACCTTCAAATTAGTCTACTGATTTTCCTTCTCTATGAACAGTAAATATGTCAATAAATATGTCCAAGTGAACATAACATTAAGAAGATTAAACTTTGTGAATTTGCCAATAAACATATAATAGAGAACTTAATTGTGTACTTTTATCAATAAATATACTTTGCATTAAATGAGTGTACATCTTCTCGTGCATTGATTTTGACACAAACATTAAATGAATGTTGTATCCTCCAACACACATTTTACAACCTTTGCCAACCATAATAGGTATATGCTTTTATCTTCTTAACAATTTTGCAAATGTCTTAGGCACAACTTTATATCTTGCAATAAATATCTTTGGACTTCGTCACTCTTCTCACACACCCAACTTTTCCATCATTCCAAAAAACTTTGTAGATGTGTTATGTGTAGAAGCTACATAACCATATCAACACTATCATAACACCAACTCATGTTCTTTTTTTCTCAACCTCATTGAAAAATAATTTTAAAATATGTATGAATAAAAAACTAAAAGTCATCTTGAATTACCAAAATTGAAAATTAATTTAACATATATACATTAATTTTTAAAATCCATGCTTTGCATAGGTAATACTAGTACATTACAATTGAAACCATCACAAAGTGCAAAATTTTTAAACATCAAAAAGAAATTCAAAAAACTAACCAAAAATATAAATTTTCAAACACTCTATAGTATGACACATGGTTGCATAATAACATGACAATGTGTTTTCTTAACATGTATCCACTTATTTTAGGAATGGCAATTAGGGCCTGGCCCGCAGAAAAAACGCGGGGCGGGCCAGGATAGTGAGCCCGCAGGCCCGCGCGGGCTCGGCCCGCATAGGCCCGCGGCCTGCGCGGGCCGACCCGCAAGCCCGCATAAAATTAAAAAAAAAAAACTTACACTTGTGTATATTAATTACTTCTTTTATGGACTCTTGCATTAACATTTCAAATTCTTGTATAACTGGAAAAGACAAGTATTATGTAATTTTTAATGTGCTAAAATGTAAAGAATACATTGTGTATGTCAGTATGAATATGATGAAAATGTTGAATTATCAATTTATCATCTAGTTCCCCAAAGTCTTTACTTAATTTTGTGAACTTCTTAAAGTTTCCCAATTTTTAAACATTGAAAGTTTTATCATAAAAAAAATAACAAAATTAAAAATTTAAAAAAAGTGGGCTAGCCCGCGGGCCCGCAGGCCCGCGGGCCAACGTATATGCGGGTTGGGCCAGAGTATGCGACCCGCATAAAATGTGAGGGCGGGGCAGGCCGGCCCGCGTGTGCGGGCCTTATGCGGGGCGGGCCGACCCGCATTGCCACCCCTAACTTATTTTATCTCCTATTTTTTGAATTTCATTATTTTTAAATATTCAAAATACTATACATATTTAGTTATACATAAGTATAGATATTTCTTTCATATTGTATATTTATATAAATATAATTATAAATATATATAAAAAAGTTAAAATGATAATAGTATCATAAAATGAAATAAAGTAGTCATGATTTTTATATTGAAATTTAAAATAAAAAATATATATAAAAAAATGAATAATAATAACGTAATTTGAAATATATAAATATCTAAATAAAAATATTATTTTTAGAATGAAAACAACACAGTTAAAATAATTAAAATGATAATAACAATAAATTTGACATGTTTTTTCTATTAAAAATTTAGTACCACCATGATTTTAAATTAAAAGTTCAAATAAAAAATATTTATAAAAAGACAAACAAATAGTAATAACATAATTTGAAAAATATAAATATAGAAATTAAAATAAATATTATAACATTAACCAAATAAGATGAATTACCACTTAACTACAATTATAGATAATAGATTATATATATATATATATATATATATATATATATATATATATATATTTTAAACCTTTCAACAATCAATAATAATTTCATTGAAAAGAAACAACTAAATAAAAAATTTACCAGTTAACTATATCTATCAAAAGATGTTTTACATAAAATAATTTAAAAAATGTGGTTTTTATAAAAAGATTTAATTGGGGTTCTCACATTATTTATGTTTACTTAGTCCAATCTAAAAGACTAAAATATTATTACCATATTAAGATCTGGTTTTTTTTAACCAAATGTTTTTTTATATGCTTAATTTATTTCTTAAAAATAATCTGGTGTGGAAAAATTCTGTGTAAAGACATTTAAGAGTGAAAAATAAAATAAAATAGAATAATTTTTCTGTTGATTAAAATTAACTTTTGAATAAGTGAAAAATAAAATTTTTAGAGAAATTGTGTAAAACTTTCTATAAAATCAGCTTACGGATAAACTAATTTTAATGATTAGAAAAACTAATTTAGACATTTTCATATTTATTTCCTGTAAGTATTATAAAGAAAATCGTTCAAAAGTCGTAGTTCAATATTGTATAACGTAACTTATTTTTATTCCTAAATATAAATATGATAGATAATCTTTAAGAGTCCATCATTGATAATTTATTTTTTGATTTCTATCTATAACTCCGAATTAAAATAAAAAATTATGAATAATTTTAAATTTAATTAAACATTTATAAATATCTTACTTTGTTTATAATTGTTGTTGTAAAACATACTTATCGATTTAATACTAAATTATTAATTAATTAAAATATTTTAAATTATGCATTTAAAACATTATAGTAATTATTATTCACTGTACGCATTTTAAATATATAAATATTATATTAGTAGGTGATGATAATATAATGTTATTAAGTTAATATATAGAATAAAATTAAAGTAAAATATATCAAAAAAAATGAGAGAATAATGGTTGATAATTAGAGAAAAAGAGAAAAAGAGAGATAGACGATTCTGTAAAAAAATTTGTAAAAGTAACGGTCAATTTTAAAAAATTTAATAAATAATTATATTTTAAAAAATAAAATTGGTATTTTGAAATGTGAACACAAAAGAGGGAATCATCTTTATATATTGTTATATATATTGTTATAGATAAATAAATTATGAAACAATTTTTTAAGGAAATAGCATGAGTATTAATAGAATAATTAATTGTAGTGCTTAATATTAACATAAAAAAACTAATATTTAATTATTTTATTTTATATTAAGTATAATTATATTTATTAGATCCAGTCCAGCTAACAACTATTATGTATTTAATTTTCTATCAGTGACTGAAAAATTGAAGGTTTCTTTATTCTATATAATTTAAATTAAACCAATTAGTCAACTAATGCACACAAAAGCTTCGGTTACACATAATTTATTGATGATATTTATTAATTGAACAACATAATGGAAACAAAATACACACAAGCCTTCTTCTTCGATGCTGATAGCATTTGGGCTCATGCTAATCCAGCCCAGAATGTGGGTATCATGGCAGTTTCTTTCTGCATCCCCATCTATTTCTTTTTGTACCCTCAAATAATGTGTAATTCGGAATGTAAGTTTTATATTTCAGAATATATAATTTAAAATAAAGCTCTTATTTTTGTATTTTAAAACATACCATCTGAAATGAAAAAAAATTATATTCTTAAATACATAATTCATAATACATTTCTTATTTTGTATTCTCAAATGTATGAACATAAAACAAAAAATGTCGAATAGTACATTTTAAAATAAAAAAAATTTATGAAATTACAGGTCAAAATTATGAAGGTGGGGGAAGAAATGGCCTGCTTCGAAATGGGCCTATTTTCAGTGTGGTCATTCTTTAGCCCAACTGTGTGTTGTTGTGATTTTCTAATGATAATTTCGAGGTTTTTGGGATATTATTGACCTAAATTCAAGGTTGATATGCAAAAGTTTCTTCACTCTCAAATTTAGTTTTTTAATAGGTTTCTTTATTTTTTTTAACCTAATGTATTAATATATTTTCTTTTTTAATTTTCAAACTTAGTTTTTGGCAAGTCTCAAATTTATCAACAAGCCAATATATTATGGTGAATAATAAATGGGCTATAAATATTGAATTTGATACAAAAAAACAAATGATTTCCCTATTGTTTTGCATTGGCACTTTACCCCATACCACACTACTCTTTCACTTTGACCACTATAAATAAGTAAATAAATATGCTTTTCACTTTTATGATTTAGATATTAAAAAAATCTTCACTGGCCACTTATTGCCCACTATGATTTTCAAGCAACTTTTCAGTTTTTTTCTCTTTTTGACCTTCCATCTTTTCCTTGCAAATTATGGTATCTGTGCCCTCTTAATTAACAAAACAAATAATACAGCTGTAGTTAACGGCAATATTAAAAAATCCATAAAAAAAATGTATGGGAAATTGAATTAGTATAACTTTTTCAATACAATTGATGATAAGAAAAAGTACAATGTACATAAGTTAAATTTGTATACATTTTTTATATAAGTTTTTAATTAACGAAAAGAATAATTTTGTAATTTTTTATTATTTGATAAAAATCTTTATAGAGAAACCTGTTGGTGTATGAATATAATATTGGTTTTGTGGAATGGGGAAAGGAGGTGGAAAAGTTGTAAGTAAAAATTTTGGTGGAAACTTTTGAGGGTCAATAATTGAATTCAATCACCTGGGCACGTGAGCAGAATGAGGTTAAGCGTTAGAAAAGCCAAACGTGGAATCTAAACGTAAAAGTAAGGGAAAGAAAAACTGCAGCAGCAGCTATAGAGTTAGGTGTTCTAAGTAAAAGTGATTATCACACTGCCACATCATGTTCAAGTTTCAAAACTCTGTTACCATTCTAAACTATTTCTATAAATATTTAGAAATATCTCTTATTTTTTTGACAATGTTATTTATTGTAACTTGTAAGAGTGGATGAAAGTTTTTGAGAGAGTTTTGGAAAGGTACAAAAGGTAAAAGAGGAGACTTATATTCTCTTCTTTCACAAGATTCCATACATATATTTAAATTCATTTTATTGAGAGAACAAAAACTATAACATATCACCACTTTAATCTCTCTCTCTCTCTTTGCTTTGAAATTGGAGATATCTTTCTTGATTACATAATTATTCAACCCAAAACCATGGAAAAATTTCAACTTTTTCTTTTCTTCTTCTTTTTTCATTCTTTGGGATGGTGAAAAATGTTAACCACCAAACAAAAGTCAGAAAAGAAGGAAAGTGTTTGAGTTGGAAGAAGAATTGCAAAAAATGGCAACACCAACAACAACAACAACATCAACATGGTCTTTGCTCTCTGCACTGCACTCACTGCACCTTCTTTCTCTTGTGCTCTCTTTTAATTGGGTACGCGCCATCACTGTCAGAAAAACCTGAACTCTTTCTCTGCATCACTAACACATATACGCACAACAACACAATAAAATCTTAAACACATAGAGTCACGGGTTTGCCTTGAAAAACCCTTATTTCACACTCCTCCACACAACTACTTACAGACACTTATTCCCTCACACGTTTATGTCTCTCTATACTACTTTTTCTGTCACCATCATTTTTTAGTTTCATTTTTATATTTCTTTTCCACTCTCCCAAAACAAAAAAAGACAAGCCAAAGAAACCACGTTAGACAGAAACAGCATCGGTTTCTCTCTCCCCTCCTTTATAGCACCATTCATTCATTCCCATGCTCACTGTCTCTTTCTCTCTCTGATCTCATCTTCCTTCTGTCACTTCCCTTCTCTTGGCTTGGCAATGGCTCTTCTACTTGATAACTGTGAGAGCATTTTGCTCTCTTTGGACACACACAAATCTGTTCCTGCACCTTTCCTTACCAAAACATACCAACTTGTCGATGATCCTGCCACCGACCACATCGTATCTTGGGGCGAGGACGACGCCACCTTCGTTGTTTGGCGGCCCCCAGAGTTTGCCAGAGACCTTCTTCCCAACTACTTCAAACACAACAACTTCTCAAGCTTCGTTCGCCAACTCAACACCTACGTATGCCATTTACTTCAAACGCAACAACTTCTTAACTCGACCTTAAAGATGTTACATTTTGTTTTTTCATTCTCCTCATTAACCAACTTGCTCTTGCAATATTTTGCAATAGGGTTTCAGAAAGATCGTGCCTGATAGATGGGAGTTCGCAAACGAGTTCTTCAAGAAAGGAGAGAAGCACTTGTTGTGCGAGATCCACAGAAGGAAAACCCATCACCAGCATCAGCAACAACAAGTGCAGGGCATGCACCAGCAGCATCAGTTTGGACTCAACGTTCCCCCTTTCTTTCCCTTCCACAACAGACTCAGCGTGTCCCCTCCGCACGACTCGGACGAGTTAGCCAATTGGTGCGACTCGCCGCCCAGTGGAAACAACATCGTCAACAACAACAGCTACAACACTGTCGCTGCACTTTCTGAAGACAACGAAAGACTGAGGAGAAGCAACAACATGCTCATGTCAGAGCTCGCACACATGAAGAAGCTTTACAACGACATCATCTACTTTGTTCAGAACCATGTCAAACCCGTGGCTCCAAGCAACACTTACCCTTCTCTTCTACTATGCAGTAACAACAACAATAGCATATCATCACAACCCTCTCACATAAACAACGTTTCAACAGTTCAGAGACCGGTGAAACAGTTTGTGGGGTGTTATTCCAACAACAGTACTAGGCAAGCGCGTGCTGTGAACTCTCCCACTAACAGCTCCATCACCATCGTTGAAGATGAACCTAGCAGTAACAGCTGCAAGACCAAGCTTTTCGGAGTGTCTCTTCAATCCAAGAAAAGGGTGCACCCCGAGTACGGATCTAACAATCTTCTAAGTTCAGAAACAAATAAAGCCCGTTTGGTTGTGGAAAACGATGAATTGTTTGGCTTAAATCTCATGCCCCCTTCAACTTGTTAGTCATAACTTTTAGACGAATCTTGCCATTTCCTTTTCAATGCTTCTTCACATATATGTATAAATATGAAAAAATATATATAATTTTTTTCTTTGATTTTTAATTTTTGAAGTATGCAACTGATGTTGATGGATACGCGCGTGTGTGTGTGTGGAGGCTATATTGTATTGTGTATCTATCATTTTGGCTAATATTTTCATGATGAACAAGAATGATTGTAGGAGTTAAAAAAGAGAGAGAGAGAGAGAGAGAGGGAATGAAGCAATATAACTGTGGATTTGAAATTGAAAAATGATATGCATCAAAATTAATGGAGATGGTTGGATTGAAACAAGAGAAGTTAAAGGAAAGTATAAATGTTCAACAACTGTGGGTGGTGCAACTCATTGGGATGATGAGAATTTTTGTCTTTCATCGGGTGAAGTTCTTCTTTTTATGTGCATGAGTGAGTTGCATTAATGAGAAAGAGGGAGTTAATGATAAAGAGGGTTCTTACAATTTTCTTGGGGAAAAAGCTGAGGACTGAGAATGTTACAGGCTGGCCGGAAGTAAAAAGATACGATTTTTCTCTCTGGGGCTTTTCTTGACCAAGCCCCATTAATGGCCTCCGTGTACGAAGTGAGGAACACGAAACCAAACACTTTGCATCGCAATTCAAAAACTCATGAAGTGACGGGTGATGTTACAAAGATTCATGTTATTATTATTATTATTATAAAGGACCTGACAGCAAATGACAAAGTAATATTCATAAAAAATCCCATTAGTAGTAGGATTTGTTTGTGGATGCTATCATTGTTCTCTCATTAATTTATACATCAGACAATAATTCATTAACAATTAGAGATAGTACTATGATTTCAAGAAAGAAAAATAGTTATGTATGATACTTTCGATGTTGTTGTTTTTTTCACTTTTATCGTTATATATGTCTCGTGTTTCAGAAAAAAGAAAATTAAATATTAGTTTTGAGTAAATTTTAAAATTAGTTTATTTTAAAATTTTCAACTAATTTAATTTTTATTTTTTAAAATACGTAAATTTAGTTTTTTTAATTAAATTTTGTTATGTTTATTTAATGATTAATACGTATTTAAGGATTATATTTGAGTTATTTATACTATTTGACATATTTTTTATTTAATATTAATTTAAATACTATTATGAAACGTGTTTGAAATGTCAAACAAACTTCATAAAATTTGATTAAAATAACTAAATTCACGTATTTTAAAAAAATAAATAACTAAATTGATCTAAAATTTTAAAATGAAGTAATTCCGAAATTCACTGAGATAACAACATTTTTAACCCAAAAAAAATATTACCCACAAATCATTCAATTATAAGAAATAGTTTGTTTGACTTCTTGTTTGTGAGAAATAAATACCAAATAAAGTAGTGGGAGATAAATAAAAATTAGAAATAAGTGACTTTTAATATTTAAATATCTTTTTATCTTTATTTCACTTTTATCACATATTTATATTAATTTTATTTTCACATTTGTTATGAAGATCGGATTAATTGGTTTAACTACACAATTTGATCTAATGCCCATCTATTACAATCAATGATTTTACTTTTAATTGAATCGATTTAAAATCCGTTAAACCAATTAAAAATTTGTTAAAAATAAATTCATAGTATTTTACTTTTCTAAAATATATTAATAAAAAATTCTTGGTGGAGTGTTGTTTTATTTATTTAAAAGTCACAAATTGAAGTTTTTTTTCAATAACTTTATTATCTCTACAAAAACTAGTAAAAAAAGAGACATTTCATGTCTCTATATTTTATTAAGAGAATAAAAAAAAGATAATGATAGTTTCCATAAAAATAGTAGATGCTTCACTCTGTTCTGTGTTGTTAGAAAAGGTTAATGATTTGTAGTGTATTTTAATGTTAATATAGTTGCCTTTAACATAGGAGAGTAATTTATATTATTTTTTAATTTTAAAATTTAATTAAGGGTAGAACAAAAATATAAAGATTTCTAATATTTATTATTAAAGTGTATTGTGATTTTAACATGTGTAATTACTTTTAGCACAAAAGTAGTTTATTTTCCTTTATTTTATTTTAAAACAGAATTGAAATAAAATAAAAATATAAAATGTGTGTACCAATAAAGAAATTTCCATTATGCATAAATGTAGATTAATTTGTATTGTTTGGAAGTAAAACTTGTAAGGCCATTAATTTTGTTATTCTTTTCTGTCTAAGTTCTTAAGGACTGTCCCAAAGTTGGTTGGATCTAGGGATGGTCCAAGAAAGGGAAACCATATCCTAAGTCTGTCCTAACACACTCCTCTCCTCTTACTTTCAGAAATAGCCGCTTTACTCTCCTCTCCTCACCAAAACAGTGCTCTGCTAGGTTTGATCTCCAGCCTCCGTCGAGTTCGTTCAAGCTCTTTTTGCTCAACGTAAGTTACCCTTCATCTCAGACCATCCCTTCCTTGGCATGATTTTCGTGTTTTCCTAACTAGGGTTCTGTAGTGAGCTCATCTTAAGTTCTATTCTGCTATTTTTCCAGCTTCTAAGTCTCTTCTCGGAGCTGTTGCGCACTACGTTTGCTTGCCAAGGTCCCGTATTAACCCCTTTCCAGGTACGGGAAGCTAGGGCTCATCTGTCTAGGTCGTTTTCTGCTTGTTCTACTGTTATTGTATGGTTCTGTGGATTATATGCTACTATGATGTGATAAGAATGTCGTTTGGCCTTTGGGTTTGGTGTATATGTATCTGTTGTGTGAATGAACAGTGGCGGGCATTGGTTTTCTCGCCCAAGCGAGCATGCCTCGCCTAGGCGAGACTAACAAGGGACTCGCCCAAAAACTTCTGCACGAAGGGTCACCCAGGCGACTTGGTTTCTTTCTGAGCGAGACGTCGCAGAGCCCACTGTTCCCTTGTCGCGCCCTCGCCTAGGCGAGATAGGATTCGCCTGAGCGAGAGGGTCCCTCTCGCCTGAGCGAACCTTGTTAGTTTGAGCGAGGCAGCGGGCAAGTTTGATGTTGTTGTTGAATGGCTCACTGATGTGTGGCTTACTTGCATGATTTAAATGCTTTACTAAAAGGGTTACTTGATGATGGCATGATTAATATATGAGTTTGAGATGGAGATGGTATGTTATTTTATTGGGTATGAATTGGAAGGCATGAGTTACATGATTTGTTGCTTATGCATGATATTGATGTTATGAAAGTTCTTGATTGGTGGGTGAGGCATGTATAAAGTATGAGTAGGGCATAATTCCAAGATTCTTGTAGTGAGGGATCTTGGTGGCGCCTCATCTGCTGGACGCAATTCCATGGACCCTCTTAAGGGGACCCTTTCGCTTGTTTGTATGGTTGTGTGTATGGTTTTCCCCCTTTGCAATGATCGTCAATTCTATTGATATGAGCAGATGTGAGGACCCGAGGCAGTGGTAATGGCGATGGAGATGCTACAGCTTGATGTCCATGGGCGGGTATGGGCTTACTATGAAGCCCTCAGCTGGAGATGTTTATTATCTAAATTTATCTTTCTGTAAGAGAACCAATGTTGTTGTGATTTATGTGTTTTGGGTTAGGCAGTGTAGTGCCTCTTTCTTTCGTTATGGATATGTTGGGGTACTGTGTACGCCATACCCTGTCTTTCCGCACTCTCTGAATATTTAATATATGTGGTGTTTATTTAAATTGATTTTTATCTATTTAATTGGGACGTTACAAAACTTATAACTTATTTACTTTCACAAATACTTTTGAATGTCAAAATTTATTGAATATGATATTTATTACTATATATTAATATTGTACTTGTTCTTGGAGGCTTAAGATATGTTTTTGATTGGTCTCCACAATTATTCTCAGTCTTTCTTTATAAATTTGATCTTTAATGAGATGGCTACAAAAATTGATATCAACTCATTAAAGATCAAATTTAGAAATAATTATATTAATATTTGAATTGTTTATTAAGAAATAATTATGAAACGAAAATTTTGTATTTAAGAAGGTTATACAAGTGATTCCCTCTTTGAATATGGTTTTGTAGAAGTAAATGAAAAGAAGTTAGAAAGATGATAGAAAATGGTATTTGTTATTTAAAAAAATTGAAGGTGAAGGGAAAGGTAAATAATAATGAATAAGATAAAAGTAAAAGAAATTGGCAATGCCATAATAGATAATAGTGTTGTTCTTTTGTTTGGTTTGGCAGCTTCTTGTGCGGTCTCATGCTTCCCACTTCAGAAACTCTCTAACCCTTTTGCTCTATTATTTATCTTACTGTCTTCTCTCAGCGCCTGACATGGGAACACAGCTCCTACCTTTCTTCTTCCATTTCATACCTCTCACTCTTCCCACTCTCTTCTTTCTTATTTTCTTTCTTTCCTTTTGTTCGGTATATTTAATAGTCTCACATTATTTAGAAGATGAGACCAAACACAGTTAAAATATTCTTTTCTTCTTTTATTTTTTGAGATATATTTTAGAGACAAAACTATGAAATAATTTTATATTTCAAAACATATAATTCTCGAAAATGCAGTTGTTAATCCTATTTGTTGGTTCTCAAGTGGATATTCACCAAAATTCCACATCGAGTAATATGAAAAAGAGAGTAGCAAAAAAAATACTATAAAAGTAAATAGTTGGTTTTGAAGTTGTCACCACAACTCAATAGGTCTCTTGGATGTATGAGGGGCTTGAGTAGTTGTTTGTCATTAGAGAGTTTGCAATTTTAGCTAAAAAAATTGCACTGAAGGGTTTGCAATTTTGGTCCATAAAAATTACACTGAAGGGTTTGCAGTTTTGATCCATAATAAATTATATGAAAGTTTACAATTTTTGTCCGAAAAAATACACTTGATTTATAATACTTATTGTTGAGTGTTTGTGTGTAATTTCCCAACACTATTCGTCAAATTTGCGATAAATACACCTTAACAATCATCAACTCATAAGATAAATATACGAGTTAAATTTCTAAACTTAAATATAAAATTAGATTTAGTTATTATTTTATATTTTCATATATTTTAAATTTCAAAATATATTTTAACCTAACAATATTAATTTTTTTATGTTAAATTGTTTTATATTGAGATTTGAACCGATACATCTTAAATGATATAAAAAATTCAAACAAAATCTAAATACAGTTCAACATGTCAAAACTTCTTACACAATTAGTTAAAATAATTATATTTATCTTCTTTAAAAAGCTAAATATTTATTCATTAATTTGGATTGAATATGATGTTCTGGAAAATCAGTGGGTAAAATGAAGAACCAGATAGAGAGAGAGAAATTGGTTGGTGTCATGGTTTTAGACAGTGAGTAATGTGCGTATCCACCTTCAAACTCTTACAACATAGTATTATGGTTTGTTGATTGGCTTTACCAGACCAGATTTAGACCTAATTATGTTACCATGAATGGATCATATAAACCTAAGATTAGGTGCCTCCATCTACAGCTACGGCGCGTGCAGTGGAACCCACACTCACTTTTTTTTTTAAGAGTAATAAATAAATAAAAAGAAATTAGGAGAATATATTTTCCATTTAGGAGAGAGTCATTATAACAAAGGTTTAATAAATTTATAGTTGTATTTTTTTAAGTGAGGTTTTATAAAATTATTTTTGTCTATATATTATTCTAAAACTTTATACTTGTTAGTTTTTCTTTTAACTTAACGAAGTGTTATATAGATAGACTCTCTAAACTCAAATTTAAAATATTTAATAATTAAAGAAACTTAATTAAAAAATTGGAAATTATGAATATAAAAAGAAAGATACTTTTCTCTCACAAATCGTGAGCATCTCTCTGAGATCCAATCCAGCTCTGCACAATGCATGTCAGTGCTGATTACCAAAATTTTACCAAAAAACAAAACACCTCTCATTCTCACTTCACAGGATGAAGAAGATGCCAGAAGATTCCATTCTAATTTTTGGAACCCAGAGAAAGTGAAAAAAAAATCACATCATCACATTACCACCGCCGCACCAAATTGCATCTCAATTATAACTTAATTCAAATCTTTGTTTTTAGTCACAACAGTTTATTTTTTAGTTCAACTCAAACTTTGTCTCTCTTCTTGTTCAAACAACTACACCCTAACTTCAATCACTAACACCATCAAGTAATTACACTTTAGTAAATGATTAAGATGATTAACGAGTTAAAACTTTAACTTGTGTATTTTCTTATATTTTTCGTTAAAAATAAACTTACTCATTTTTCCAAAAAAAGTCTCAAATATGAGTTTTATTGTAAGGCCCACTTACTTTACTACCTTTATTTGAAAAGATTGCCCCAAATAAGTTGGGTCTAGGGCTGGTCCATAAGGAACCAAAGCTCCTAAACCAGCTAAAACACTTTTATTCTTCTCACTTTCAGAAAAATATCCTCCTTTGTCTTAGAACAGTAACGTTCCTCTGCTAGGGTTTGGGGTTTATCCAAGTTCAACTGAGTTCAACCCATTTCTTTCACTCACGTAAGTTACTTTCGATGCATACTCTTCTCTTTTAGTTTAATCTCAGTGCTTGCCGTTAGAGTTACTCGTAATAATCTCGTGTTTCCTCTGTATTAAGATTTTCAGCTCTTAAATATGCTCTTGGAATTGTCTTGCTCATTCGCTTAAGGGTCGGGGTCGTTTTGACTAGCTCTTTCTAGGTAAGGAAAGCTAGGGTTTATGTTTTTAAAGTTATTTTGCCGAATTTTAGTCTGTTGTATGGTTGTGATGCTTGAATGAGGTTGTTGGTCGAATGTTTGATTGATGTGGCGCTATTTGTTTGCACTGCACACTTTTCGTAAAATGAAGATTTCTACTACGTTAACCGTTGGATCGAGCTGAAATTTTAATCCTTAACACATAATTCTTGACTTTGACCGGTCGGATCTTTAATCGGAGCTCTGCAGTGAGAGCAGTTTTTATCGCAAGGTCACTGAATTTGTGTTGTTGACAGCACTGCACACTTTTCGTAAAATGAAAGTTACTACTTCGTTAACCGTTGGATCGAGCTGATATTTTAACAACTGATCCTTAACACATTATAATTTAAAAAACAAATTATAAAACTCAACTACAATATAAAACATAATCATATAGTAACGATGCCTCGTTATCTCACACTTCATATTATTCTGTTAACAGATATTGTATTCAACTTTAAACAAGGTAATAGAACTATACATTTTTCTATTTAAACATTGTTTATTTAATTTATTTTTAGTCAATATAGAAGTTTTAACTTTAAATTCTTGACAGAATAAAATAATGGGTGAAAAGAGTAATTAGAAAAAAATATGACAGATGGGTCACCAATTTATTGAGTCTACACTGATTTAATTAAGAAAAATATAAATTATGTATTAATTTTTGAGCTCCCAATCCATTATGTAATTTAAAATATGTAACACGAAAAGAATGAATAGGATAAAAGATATAGAGACAAAAATTTTTAAGTGTCTTTGGTGAGAAAAGAAAAGAAGTAATTAGGTGCAGAGAAGCTACCTTTAAGTAAGTTTGTGTAAAGAAGTTACCTTTGGATAAGTATATGCAGAGAAACTACCTTAGAGTAAAATTTTTATTTCTCATCTCATATATTAAGATTTTTTCTGTTATTTATTTAAGTACCATTAATTATTATTATGGAAAGATTTTACTAGACTACGTTCATATATTTTTCTTTCATATTAAAATTTTTTCATTATATAAAATTTGGTGTTTGCTAGTTCGTTTTTTATCTATATATTATGTGTTTTATTATTTTACATATTATTTTTTAAAAGAAAATTTCTTCTGAAATTTGCTCCCGCTTGTTTGTTTGTTTGTTTATTAGTTAATTTTAATATTTTTCCAACAAAACATACAGAGAACCTTTATTTCTTTAACCTTCTACAACGATGACATTCAAAATTCCTGTTCCATGCCACGAAAAACCTACCACCAAAGCTCTTTCTTTTCGCACTCTTTTTTGTCCCTTCCACTGAACCTTTTTTTTAAAAAAAAAAAAAAGCCTTTGCATCTATAAAATAATTAAATGTACATAGAAATAGATGCATGTTTAGATCAGAAATCTAAAGCATAAGACAGAGAAAGACAGAGGCAAACTTTGTCGTTGATTCGAACTAGGTTATAGCTATACATATACACATGACATGGGAGATTAGTTCAAAAAAAATCTATATATATTCAAAGTTCCTTCAAAAGCTTCTCTTTCTATACACACTCTACCATTACTTAATTCGATAAATTGCACTCTCATAATCGACAAGAACTACACTTTGTCTTCATATACAAACATGTGCCTCACCCTAATCACATTTTGCTACTCATCCAGATTCACAGTAAATATTAATGGCTTTTCTTTTCTTGTGATCTACTATAAGCAAAATTAACTAATTTTATTGTTAATCAAGAAAACTAGCTAATGTAAGTCAAATTTATTAATCACGTTTTAAAGTTTTTTTTATAATTATTTTTAAAATGTTCTTCACTGGACTTTGGTATTAATAATGTTATTGGATATATAATTTCAATTCAATCCGCAGGTTATTTTTTAAACTATAAAATTGATTAGAAAGGTAAAACGGTTAAAATTTAGATATATAACAAATGTGTTTTTCAATAAGTTCACATACACGATTAATTGAAACAGATTTAAAAGGCCTTAGTTAGCCATAATTAAGAACTCAATTCAACATTTAAGAGACTTTTAACGATGCCAAATAGTAAAAAGAATATTAATCTTTAGTTTAGAAGCATCTACATTTAATATTCAATGGTTTGTTTGTCAGACAGAACTATCTTCAAAGAAAGATACTTTTTTAGGACAACAAAGTTTGTAATGCATGCGTATACATTTAGTATAAATATTTTAAACAAAAAGAGAAATACTATTCATTCTAATTTTTGCTTTTGACTTGTAGGTTAAAGTATTTCTTTGAATTAATGTCTTATAATTATATTTTCCATAATAATAATGATTACAGTAAATATTCGGTTAAGTTCGCACTCATTTAAATCCACATCACCTAAATCTACATCACCTAAATCCGCATTTGATAAGGAAAAATTCTCAGATGAATAATTTTGTGACTTATTTTCAGTTGTAAAAGTCATTTGACTTTATATTTTATTACATATATGAATAAAATAAAATAAGAAGTTTTTCTTATAATATATGTATTGTATCTATCATATATTTTATATTTCTCATATTTTCACAATTTCTATCAATTTTCAAGACTCATACTATTTTATAATATAATTATGTGACTTATAATACTTATAATATTTTATATTGTAATATGATTATTAAAATTTCGTAAATCCGCATTCCAATTAAGTCTGCATTAAACGCTCAAGATCAAAATGCGGACTTAAAGGAATAATGTTTACTGTAATGATACGATACACAAAAATATATCATCCTAATGGAAACATTGAAAACTTCGTGGAAGAATTAATGTTCATATCTCATCCTAATCGAAACATTTGATTTTCTACACACATTCCTTGCATTTTATCCCCAAGAAAATGATTCTAACATGCATTAGAGTTAACGTTAAAAAGTGAGAACAAGAGAGAGCTTTCCTTTTCTATATCTTCAATCACTTTTTTTCTTCTTCTTCTTTTCTCTCTCTCTTTTCCTTTCCTTTTATTTGTTTTTTTCTTTCTTTATGTCTTTCTTAAAGTTATCCACACACGACTTCTATGGGGACAAAAGATAGACCCTTCTATTTATGCGATAACATGAGATACGTTAATGATAATAGAACGACCAAGAAGTGTTCCTTTTTTTTTTCTTTCAAATTTTTTCTATACCATATTACTAATCATGCACTTACACAAAACACTTAACTTTTTCCTGATTTAACTTAAAGAAAAAGCAAAGGAAAGTGTTAGGTAGTCCATTTGATTTGATACTGGCCTAAGAATTTCACCAGTTAGCTTAAAGAAAGCTAAAATTTGATGAATGATCAAGAACATTAATTCTCGCGCATGCATGGTCGACCTCACATGTCTTATAGTGGGACCCTTCTTGTGTTTCTTATCACTACAATTAAGTCTTAACGTTCACTTGCCTTTAACATGATTAACCAAAAACTAATATAGTCACCCAATTATCTTCGTAACCTACACATCTATCATTCTTAAGCTATAATTTTATATCTCTTATGAATCTTTCGAGAAAATAATTCATCCGAAAGATAGACGGAATACTAATAAAACTCAAGTTGGTTTTGTTATGTTAAGAAGTCGACTTTTAGTCTAATTCATGTCTTACCTGATCGATGTGTGATCTCTAATATTTTTACCTCATACTAATATATATAGTACGAGACTAAACATAAATGAGTGATACTCTAATACCATCTAACTCATGTTTTATCTGTAGTTGATGTGAGATTTTCGATGTATCCATCTTATGCAAAGTCTTGTCTTTTTGAAGAGAAAAACAAGAAGAGTCAGATGACCACACTATTGGCATAGCTAGGTAGGAGGAGGCAATAATGGGGAACATAAAGTCTGTTGGATCACATGCATTTCGCAATCTTTTTCTTCTTCTTCTCCTTCTCTTCTTTTGATAATGTGGGTGAAGCATGTTTAAAGATAGAAGAAGAAAAAAAAAAGACAATAAAGATGATTACTAAGCAACAAAAATGAAAAAGGAAGAATATAAGAAGAAAGGGGTTTCATGCATCCACATATATATTCCACTACACTGTTTCAACACTGAAGTGATGGATCTGCTGCAACGCTACCTATTTTCTCCAAAATCCAAGGGATATTCTGTGAGCTGATGAACCACCTTCTGGGTCCCTCCTCATCATTTCAAAGACCCACCTTCATAACTTTGTAAGGCATATCCTTAAAGTGCATTTTTTTTTTTCTGATATATGTATATATATTCATATATATCATGCATGGCATCCAATAATGCATGCATGGCAGCATCTGCATGCACCATGTTTATATAAATTACATGGATAATACCCTAACTCATATCATCGTATCAGTTCTCGGTAAAGAAACAAAGATATCGCAGTTGGTTTCTTCTATTATTATGTCGTGATAGGGAAATCATTGAACTCCTTGATTGCTGGGAATTAAAACACTAGTTTTTCAAAGTCATCATCATTCTTTCAAGTAATGATATAGTAATTAGTGTAACTATTAAATTTAGTTTCATTTTTTCATTTATATTTCAATAACTTATACTTGTTTATATGAAGAAACCATAACAAAAAAAACTAAGGATGCATAGGAAAATTAATAAAATATTGCAGGAAGTGCTGTAACCATGTTTATGCAATTAGGAAATTATAGGAAAACCATTTTCTGAAGTTTATCATTTTCCATAATATATATAAAATAATAAAAAAAATATGTTATTGCCACCTAGATTTCCACTAAATAATAGCCCTTCTGGCTAAGTCAATCATGTCTGATATAAAGTTCTCTTTGCCAACGGAGATGTGTGTCAGAAGATTAATTCACGGTTTGCCTCAGTTCCTTAAATACTTCAGAACATTTATTTTCTAATTATAGTGTTTCTCTGTAACTATAGTAAATGTGCTATAGGAGATTTTATTTCATGAAATTAAAATTCATAAATGTGAGATCATTTTTATTCTGCAAAACTGACTTTTGAAAGTTGAATTATGTCCAAATTTAAATTTTGAAATAGCCCTTTACTTAGGCAAGTACTGCATAATGCATGTTGCAGAAGTGGAACCACACCAGCATCTTATTAATTATTATCACTCGTTTGGTGTTGGCTTTATTTGCAAACAAAAGAAGAAGCTGTTTTCATGTCCCACTAAACCCATATATATATATATATATATATATATATATGTGAGTGTGTTAAAGGAAAAGCATAAATGGCTGCAACAATTAGAAGGATATCTGAGAAAGCTAGTTTTAGACAGTGGACACAAGCTAGAGATACAGAAATATTGCTTTCAGTGTTTCAGCTTTAATTTGAAACAAGAAAAAAATAATACTTCAAACAAAAGACTCTGTAATTATCAGAACTATATGTACGTGGATATCAAGGACAACAACTTATATATACCGTATTATAGTAACAGAAATTATGCAGAATACATATATTTGACTATTTCTTTTGTTTACTGTGTACATCAGCGTTGGTCATGAAGGTAAAAGAAAATTTTAATAACTTCTTTGAAGCCTAAATCATACTTTTTGTTTGAGGATTTATTTTATTTCAATCAGTTTTGTTTATCTGAAATGGGGTCATTTTCAATTTTAAGACACGATTTTTGAGAATTTTCTAAATAAATTTGCCTAGATGAATATAATGAAATCTAGCATATATGCTTGGAGAAAAAAAGGGTTATGAACATACTGAAATTCATATGAAAAATATGTTTTATGAACAACTGAACAAAATTAACTATGATAGTTTTTAGTTTGTCGGTTGTCAACTGTGTTTTTTTTTTTTCTCAATTTTACTTTTTTAATAATTACTTTTGTTTGGAGCTATAGATTTTACATAATGAATATAAGTTTTAAGTAATGAGTCAAAGAATATCGATTCAAACTTAAGATTGTAAACTGTAATTAAAAGCTTTAATTAGAAGTAATGTTGTGATTTGACCAAGAAGAATATTCCTCTATACATTTTCATCTTTCATAAACAAATTTGGATTCTCTGCGATGTTTTTCTTTCTACTTTTTTTTTATTTTTAAAATATATTGATAAATATTTATTTTGATATTTTAAAATATATTAAACTTTTTTTAAAATATCAATAATCATATATTTTGAAGACACGGTTTACTTATTTTTAAAATATACTGATGAATATTTATTTTGATATTTTAAAATATATTAAAAAAAAATTTATAGTAACAATAACCATGTATTTTGAAAACACAATTTCTATGACAACACTAAAAATCCAGTACAAAATTTACACAGTTTTTATGATAATACTAAAAGAATCAGTATAGAATATGGACTCTTCGGATAACTTGGTGACAGGTGCTTTTATTCTAACTTGTATTAGTTTCTGCATAATGCAGAAAAGCAGTATAAAGGCACTCATTAAGCAATAATAATAGATATAGATATATGGTGCAAAAGAACAAATGTTGGATTTACATGGAATGAAGCTTTGCATCAGAGCACAATATCCTTGGAAAGCAGAAGATTGGTACATGCTTCAGTTTAAAGAGGGAATAACTTTGACTGCAAAACAACAGATATATAATGTATTCATTGCAGTCCGAAAATAAAATGAATGAGCTGTTGGATGCATCATATCAGTGCTAAAACAGATAAAAGTGATACAAAGTGGAAGGAAGCAAGTCTAGAGAAAGCTGACCTCAGACCCCACACACAGAAAGAAGAAAAACAAAAGAAAGTGTGAGATTGCATGATTGAACTTAACTAAACACTCTTCATTCTCCAAATCTATTCATTATTTTTGCACAATTTTATAGTTTTTATCTAGGGTTTGGGAGAAACCGATTAGTGTTCCATCAATATCTGGATGTGTTTTACAAAGAGATGAAATAAGAGTTTAAATTACACATAAAGATCGATATTAGTAAGAAGTTAACTTCAAGTATAATTCGATTTTATAAATTCAGTTTGGAAGATGAGATTTGCATTTAATTATATACCGTGTATCTGTGTTATATCATCGATGTGGAGTTTCCAACAATCATTTTTAATTCAAAATTCTAAAACAAAGAGTTAAAGAGTCAATCATTTTGTAAGATGAGATTTGCACTTAGTTATATACTATGTATCTGTATTACATCATCGATGTGAAACTTCTAACAATCAATTTTAATGCAAAATTCTAAAATTAAGAGTTAAAGAGTCTTTTTTTTTTCTTTTAATGTACCATTTAACTTTTTCATCTTTACTAAATGTATATGATTTAAAACTTACACTTGAATTTCTAGCTTTTTTTAAATTTATTTTTAACAATAGAAAGACAATTTTCTTTGAATTATGTTAGATGAAAATATTGTTTTAGTTTTAGGAGAGATGAGAAGAAAAGGCAAGGCAAAAAGAAGGAGGTGGAGTGAATAAAGAATGCAAAGAAGAAAAAGAGAAAGTGGAAAGAAAAGGCAAAATTGTTGTAGCATGAAAATGAGAGGATTAAGAAAGAGATTGATTTTGCGGTGTGAAAGTGAAGAAGAAGTGGGAATGATTATGATGACAATAATAGATTAATAGTTATAATCATGGCCCAACAATAACACTTTCCTTTGTCATCTCTTTTCAAGGCATGATTAGAAAAAAGTTCATCAATCTTCTCCTTCAAAAATCAAAAGTGTTAATATACCAAAAGAAAAAGTGTTACTTTCCACACCCTATATCTTCTTCCTCTTAAACTTTTCTCCATGTTGCCAAACGCTATTAGACAAAAAATTAACTAAGAGGAAAAACTTTCCCAATATATATATATCTTGAGTTAAAGAAACACAAAACAAAACAAAAATAGTTTTACTTTTCACTTACACATAAAAAATGTTAGTAATGCATTTCAGTAAAAGCCTTTGACCAGAATTTGAAATGACTTTAAATTAAATATTGAATTTATTTATCTTCAAAACTAAAAAAATATTCATAAATTTTGGATTCTAGTTCTTAAAATAATATTTTGCTACTTTTAGAAGACATTGTTCTCATCTCATCACCACTGATACTAACATTATCATTTTTTTTTCTAAATTATGGATTTTATCGTATTATTTATACTATTATCTCGACATTCCACACACTCTCTGAATAAAATTAATAATAAATGTGAACAGCAATATTATAAAAAATAAAGATATAAAATGATCGTTAATTAAAAAAATAAGATGTAACAAATGACAATATTATCTGATAATTAAAAAAATTGAAAAAGTATCATCATTGTTTTCTTCACCTTTCATCTTTCCACCACTTACATAACTTTTAACACAGTACAATATTTGTATGAGAAAACTGAAAAACCAAATAAAATGAGTAAAAGAACGATATTATATTGTGATTCAACAAGGAAATAACCAAGTGTGGGCCTTGAGTTTCCTGTAAGGAAATTTCTTCCTGCACCTCCCTTTTTTCTTAAGGTACCTATGAAATTGTAAACCTCATTTTATTCCTGTTAAACACTTTAACAAATCTAAAGATCCCCTTCACTCTTAAGTCTTCGTTTTATTACTGAATCGCATAAACTCTAACCTTACCTTCATTTTTATTGCTTAGAAACTTTTGGAGTCATCGTTATGAACGTCATTTCTTGACCGATTGAATAAATATTTGTTTTATTTTTTTTATTTGGGGATGGGTTAGGTGGTTCGGAGCATGGGTGATATGAAATCTGGATATGCATGTTTTTGGAATGTATTTTGAAAGGTATTTTTAAATTTATAAATATTTTTTTTAAATATATTCTAAAAATTACATTTTGAAAGGTAATTCCAAATTTGGAAAAAATTTCAAAATGAATAGTTAAAAACATAATTTTTTGGAATGCATTATGAATCGTACATTTTGAAATATAAATTTTGTATTTTAAATTAGACATTATGGAATGTAAAATTTATATTTTGCATTATACTATCAGAAATGTAAATTTAATTTTTATTAATTTGAGATTTTCTTTTAAGGTATTGCATTGTTGAATTTATACATGGAATCCCATTATTAGACTAGAGTTTCAAGTGAAATTGATTAGATATCTTACATAAAAGAGTTTGAAAAGATGATGAGTGATGATGAATTGGTTGAAGGAGACTATATTAGATTTTTTATGAGAGATTTGGTATGTATAATTTGTTTGATTTGTGTAATAAATTTGTCATGTAATGTTAATAAGTTGTCATATATGTATAGGTATTTGGTATACATGATGACTTTCTTGAGTGGGTGCATATTGTTGCATTTCAGTTTGGTTTTGTCATTGTGTTTATTAGATCTGACAAGGCTAATCTGACAATCCATAAGAAACATATATATCTTGTTAGGTTGTGAAGGGATGGTAAGTATAAGACATTCAAATCTAATTTGCAGCCAACTATAACTAGAACAAAAAATATGATTGTCCCTTTAGGTAAATCTGTTCACAATGCAAATGGGTGGAAATTGAAGATAATATGAGGCGCTCATAATCATGGTTTTTCAAAGACATTATTTGGTCATCATATGCTTGTAGATTAAAACCTTATGAACATTTCATGGTTGTTGATATAACTAACAGTTTAGTAAGACCGACAAATATATTGCTTACTTTGAAAGAAAATAATGATGACAATGTCACAATAACAAAGCAATTGCAAAATGCAAGATATGCATTCAAGAGATCACTGAAGGGATTTACAATTGAAATGCAACAACTAATGATGTTGGTAGAGCCTGACAAGTATGTTCATTGGAGTATATGCATAGAAACTATAGAGGTTGTTGAGTGCATTTAGCATCATATTCTTGATGGACACATGCATATGAAACCAACATATGTAGATTGTTGCTTAAGATAATTGATGTGACATCAACATGATTGACTTTCTCTGAAGATTTGTTGTTATTAAGTGAACAAGAAAACAACTTTATTTGGACTCTAGAAAAACTTAAAGGGGTTTTTTTCACATATAATGTGTTCTTTAAAGTCATTGTTAGTGATAAAGACTCCTTTGGTAAATGTTATCGACATTATCTTTCTTGAAGTTTCTAACCTCCTGTGACGGTTCCACATTAATAAAAATGTTAAAGAAAAGTGCAAAATGTCAATGAATTCTATAGGGCCAAAGGATGTTATAGATGTATGGGGAACTATTATGAAGTGTGCAAATTATGACTCATTTATTGCTTGTTGATCGTTTTCAAGCTCTTTATACACAACCATTATTTTTTTAATATGTAAATGACTTATGGATCATTCCTCACAATGAAAAGTTTGTTAGGCATGGATGGACAAGGTGATGCATTTAGGGAACACAATGTTATAGAGATATGTTTGTATGAGTGCATGGATTCTTCATGATGTAGTTGTAAAAGTTAGTTATAGTACCTATTTTTTTCATCATTTGTAGGGTTGAGTCTGTCCACTAAAATTTAAAGTGAGTACCACAAAATAATGAGATTAAGATATCGTTTCAGCAAAGTCTATATGTTGTGGGCCACACTTTCAAGGTCAGTTTGTGTAAAAGACTGTGGGCTTTAAGTCTAAATATGCTTTGATGCAAAATGTTGAAAAGTTTGAACAAGTTAGACATGTTGAATTTGATAGTGAATGTTATGGTTACGTATGGCGGCAAACTCATAGTTTACCCATGTGAATTAGCCAAATATGAATAGAGAATCATACCTCTCAGTGCAATTCATATTATGTGGATCAGATTGAGTTTATCTGATATATCATCACAAAATCTCAAAGTGAGTTGTCTATTCAATAAAAATTGATCTTATTTTGAATTGTTTTAAGGAAGTTGACATTGCAAGGAAAGTGACAATCAAGCACAAATTATGTGAAATGCATGTCAAAACAAAACAAAGAATTCACAAGTGTCTGTTATAAAATAATTTTTTTACAACAGTGTCAACCTTCATATTTTTTATCATGTTGACGCCTTTTATTCTATGAATGGTAGTTGTTCTACAAAGATAGTCACACAATCGAAGGCAAAGGTGCAAGTTCCCATGTTAAGACAAATAATACTCATGTTGTCACCCTTATATTATTAATGTGAAGGTTAATGATCATTGTGTGTATTGATATTGTTGCCTTATTAGGGATGGGTGAAAAGTCATGGTCACTTGTTCGAATGAATTTATTTAAGGAATTGAGTCAATGACATGATGAACATGCAACAATATTAGGTTTGTATGAATGAGTTGAAGAACAAAACAAGTTTATGCTAGTGGAAAGAAGGCATTAGTAAGTTATTTTTACATGTTTGAAGACTAGTTCAATATTTGGTAACTTTAATTTTAAAAACACTTGTTCAATTCGATGTAAGCTAATATAGACAAGTGAATGACTATACATAACATGGGATACATTATTACTAGTTTGTACAACATCTCTTAGTGTTTCATAATTAACTCAACATTACAATATTCTCGTTACAAAATAAACCACCTTAGATTATCACCATCACACAAAGACATGTCTAAAGTTCACATTTTGTTCAAGTAGTTTTAATGAGTTATTTTTTAAAAGTTTTTACATAAAATAAATATTAATTACAACATGTCTCAATTTACGTAGATGAAATTGCGAGACAATTATCCCATAGTAACTGTGAATATGTTATGATTCACATATTAATACCATGAAGCTAAGTTGTTGTCATCCATTTATTTTAGTAGGATACAAACAGTAGTACAATTATTACAGGTTAAAACTAATATGTTAATCTTGCAAAGAATTGATTAAATAATTGTATTGTCAAACATGACGTGACTTATAATATATTTCACTCATTATCATATATACTTAAGCCACTTTAATAAAATAACAACTTCTATATCATCACAATGATTCCATACTACAAGTTCCTCAAAATATAAATAAAATGAAAACATCCAGAAATGATATCTTATACAACACTTAAAGGTACAAAACAAGTCAAATTTAGCTACTATGTTCAATGTGTCTCCCACATCCATTACAACAACATCTAATACAAATCATTCCCCCATCGATGACACCACGGGCTAACTGTAGTATTGTCTGGGTCCCTTCCCATGCTGGAGTGCCTTCAGTCACATCACCACAATCAATCATCTTTTGTAACACATTCACGATGCGATTGAATACGTCCTGCATTTATCAAAAACCAAACCAATCGATCATACAATCACATTAAAAACATCATGGTAAATAAACAATGGATATATATGAACTAAATGACTTACCGAACAAGCGTGCTCTTGTTGTGATGGTGTGGGTCTACCTCCCTCATCTAAGTTATGACAATGTTGGTGAGGTAAGACACTAGGTCGACCTTCCTCTCCACTCGGAAGTATGTAGGGGTGTGACACACTCCTATACCAAACCATGTAATCGCCAACACAAGCAGACGCTGAGGTAGCTGCTACCATCCCTGTCACTAGGTGCTCTGCGAAGTGTAACCATCGCTCATCAATGACACTCATGTCAGCACTATCAATAGTCGTGGGGGATCTCGGAACAGTCTGCTCGTACCCATATTGTCGCAACACTCGCTCCGGCATATGACGATGCATAGACGCACCCAAGCGAATGAAGCCAGAAAAGAGAGTAATTGACTCAAAGGGACGAGTGATACGATGAGCTTCATAAGGGTTCCAAATGACCCCGGCATGGGTAAGATTATCTAGCTGCAACCTAACCGCTTTAACAGTAGAGTTATGTCGTCCAGTGACATATCGTGCAGCTCGCGGCTGAACTTCTTGATAGGTTGGGACGATGTCTCTGTTTCCCATCCCAAGAAAGTGTTCATATATCCAAGCCTGTAAAATTTTAAAGAAAACATTCTAACCTCATGTGTTTAGATAACCAAAAATGTTAAATTTATATTCAAATTGTATATCATTTACCTGGACAAGTGTGGCATAACCACCCAATTGTTTTGTCTGTGCAAAGCATGCATCCCCTAGCTGCTCGTACATATGTGTCAACGCGGCGGCTCCCCATGAATATTCGCCACACATCCCCATATCCCTAAATAGTGGTAGGTATGACACGCTAATGGAAGTTGCACTCTTATCAACAAATATAGTGCATCCCACAAGATGTAACAAGTATGCTCGTGCAGCACACTCCCAACGTTGCTGGACACACGACTCCTCGTAAACCTCTCTTAGCCAACTAAGTCTCACGTGTGTCCCACGACAATGCCTCATTTCTGAGGTTGCATCTGCCTGCTCAACCCCTAGCAAGTCCACCAAAACTATTGCGGCAGCGGCAAATTCCAACGGCACGTATGTGCAAAATTGCCCCACAATAGAGATATGAAGCAGTGTTGACACATCATCTAGTGTTATGGTCATCTCACCAACAGGGAGATGGAAGCTGTTTGTGTCTCGATGCCACCTCTCCACAAATGCTGATATCAATCCCTTATCGGCCGTCTCATAACTTATGTTGGACAAAGGCAACAAACCAGAATTGAGTACATACGTCTCAATATGAGGATGATAAATCCCGAATTTACTCAATTTACGACCATGAGAGACTAATTTCAATTCTCCTCGATCCTAATAGATACATATGTGTTATACTATTTAAAATACAAATCATCATCAAAATAACATCAAAGTCAAATTTTATACTAACCTCGCCGTTCCATAATTTATACGCCACGTGATCTACATAACTAACTAGTAAAGAAGGGTCTGATGGTCCTCCAAGAAATTCTTCCTTCTGCTCATTTCCCCCTGTAACAAAAGCCACGGGATTTGCATTAATCTCTTCGACAACTTCTGCATAGTTTCTTCTACAGGGCAAAGACGTAGACCTCTGCTTCCCTTCACCTTGGTTTGCACCACTTCTCGTGCTATATAGTATAATTTTCATATCAACAATATTAACATTTTATTAATCAAATTATTGATACATAACATACATTTGGAATGTGTATTTTGGAGCATATTTTTTTTATTTGAAAATACATTTCAGAATGCACAATCCCGAATGCATCTCACAGAAAAAATGTATTTCAAAAATACGCATAATTAAATTTCAAACCACCAATGCCATAACCAACGTCCGCACCCCCCAAATTGGATAAGGAAATGCAAGAATTACTTCTTCAACCGATCACCAGATGCAAGAAAACGTTCACAATTCCTGCTCTAAAAGCTTCTCACCGATGAAAACGAAGGGGTGAACATGGTGAGGAGTATGGACGTTCAATGAGAAGAGAATAAGGAAGTGGGAAGGGTGAATGAGGTTGCATGTTTTTATTAAATTTTTAAAAGGGTAAAATCAGATTTGAGTTTTATGGAGGTGTAAAGAAGTGTAGGAAGAAAGAGTCTCATTGTCAATTGGCCTCCAATAAGTGGGCTTGGACCTCTTTCATTTTCATAGTTTTTCCTTCATGCACCGCCACAATTTATAGCAACACCTCTACAATTGTTAAAATGATATTTTGCCTTTCGTAATAATGAATTCCAAATTATCTGTTCTAGAACAAGCTCCAGAATCTTTAGAACATGATTTCTAGAACAAAACTTTTGGAATAAGATTTTCATAACGGAATTTTTAAAACAAGTTTTTTAGAATAGAATTAACAAGCTTTCTAGAACATATGTGATACCTTTTAGAAAAGTTATCTAGAAAGAGTTTTTTTGAAATACATGAAATGCATTCTAGAATGAAGTTTCCAAAACAAACTTTTTTCGCAGCACATTCTCTCTCTCTCTCTTCTTCTTCCTATGTAAGAGGGATGGTACAACAACGATGATAATGACAATATGTGGCGACAACAACAATGCAAAGGTAGTGTGATACACTGAGAAAAAGTATTTTATAATTTTTTTTTCTGTTAGTATGTGGGTACAATTATTAATAATAAAAAAAAAAACTTATTTTCATTTTAAAACCCATTAGTCAGGTCTATTAGATCGGTTTTATTAAATTTAATTCAATTAATAAAATAAATTCAATCTAGATTTAATCAATTAAATTGGATTGAAAAAATTTAAATCTAGTTGATCCTATTAAAATGGATCTAGATTATATGTCCAATATATGTTATTGGATCTAGATTTTAAAAAATCCAATCCATGACAACTCTGGATTATTTTTCATCTTAAGTATGTTAAGAACAAAAACAAACTGGTCTGATAATTTCTACAACATGCAAGCAAATTATGTATTCGGTAAAACTAAGCAAATTTAACAACAGAAGTCTGAATAGTGGCACTCACAGAAAAGAATCAATAAAGGGACATGTGACTCACAAGGATATATGCTGATGCATTCAATTGAATTTTTCCAAATTATCATGTCACGCTCTTTAGTTGCACATAGCTCAAGCTAAGCATCAAGGCTATAGAAATCCAACAGAACACACAACACAACAAGAGCACAAATCAGACACTCATATCAACAACTCTCATTTCAAGAGAAACAAATGGGAGCAATGCAAAACAAAGTTTGTAGAGAGTGAAAACTCCATTGAAGAAAGCAACGCAAAATCACTAACACATCAGTGAAACAGCATGTAACAGTTTAACAGCTAGAGTAAAGGTCAGAATAAAAATAAACAGAGCACAAATTGATATAAAAGTGAAAGAAAACAGGATCAAGCATTCAATCACCTATTTTCCAAGCTGCTCATCTTCTTCTTCCTTAGCATCAACAGCATCTTCACCCCATCCTCCTCAGCAGGCTCATCCACCTCCTTCTCAACCGCATGCTCATCCGTTTCCTCAATATAATCCTTTTTCTCAGGATGTTTTGGCCATGCGACATCGGAATCAAACTCCTCTGCAGATGGAACATGAAATGAGTCCTGAGAAATGCCAGGTATGAGGCTCCGTATGCTGCTCATCATCAAAACCTGGGAACGGTACAAGGCATCCAACTTCTGGTGAATCAATTGCTGATTAGTCTCTAATAGCCCAAGTCGATGAGGGACGCTACCGGGTACTGCCGGAGGCGTAACTCTCACTACGGGAGCACGAGTTTCACTTCCCATACAGTTTTTCAAAATGAACTGAGCATTAATAGGCTGCCGAGGTTTTTGGAAAGGTGGCTCTGAGACATCAACTCCTGCTCTGCGACAAAGCTCGGTGATAAGAGACGGGAAACTCAGCTGTCCACTACTGCCTGAGTTTGCTGTCAAATGAATCTCCTGAGCAATGATGGCTCCAACATCCATGGATAATCCAGCCATAATAGCATATACCATTTGGGATCTCCTCTCAGTGATATCTGAGGTGTGAGAACAAGGAGAAATGTTGGAATGCAGAAAAGACGTCCATATCTGCGCTAAGGGAACCAAATCGCCTCTCAAAATTCTCCGTTTGTGGCCCGCTGCACTTGTTACATAGTCTGCCCCTCGCTTGCACAGTTTTTCAGCCACCTTCAAGTAGTCTTTTTTCTTATTGCACCATTCAACATATTGACAACCTGATGGACCCAAATTTAGTTCGGTACCCAGGAAACGGTTAATGACTCGGCCACTATAGGATATCTCTTTGCCTCTGACAAAGCTTTTGAAGGTTGGTTCTCCTGCTTTGACCAACATTGCATTGGCATAGAATTCTTTTACAACGGCTACGTTTGCATGAGCCGCGTATTTCGTCAATTTGCTCCATTTTCGCCTCTGGAGCTCTTCTTGAAACTCTTCGTGTTCACCTGTTTGTAAAACAACCTTTCGTTCCGGTAATAAGTTCCGGTTCTCGACTACTGCATACCATTGTTGGTGATCTTCTGTAAGGAACCGGCGGGAATCAAAAGATGGAGTGCCTTGGGATTTTGAGATCTTCCTTTTTTTCCCAGGTGGCCCGGTTGGAGGATCCATACTGACAAAGAAAAAAACATAACAAGAAAACCAATTCTGATCACTAAAACAAAAGAAAAAAGGGAAAAAAAAATGGGAATTCACATTGCCAAGAGATCAAGAATTGAACCACGAACATGCATGAGCGAAAAAAGAAATTGGTTGCAAAAGTACACACACAGTTTAACCTCTCCGCTTATGGAATATGCATCACATATAAAAACAGGTGGTTTATAAAAAGGTAGAAACTTCGCAAGAAAAATGCTCACGATAAGGCATTTTATCGAACCCCTTGTGAGGAGGAACCAAGAAACTACCGATAATCAAACAATCACAAGCGCAACAGCAGTCACTCTCTACATCCTCCAATGTCATCATCTTAATGCATGATGCAATAGAAAATAAAAAAGGAGCAAACCCTAATCCCCATTATTCTCCGGAAAAGAAAAAAACATAAAAACCCCGACTTTAAAACGCAATCCATGACTCCCAATATTTCCAACGTTGAAATCAACATACATCCCAACCAGAAATGGAGAAAACCATAGCCAAACAGAAAAACGAGGAAAGAAAAAATAAAAATGTTGCTTACTTGAAACGAGTGAGTGGTAAGAGAGAGGAAAGGAAATAGCTTCAAGGGAAATGAAGCGCCCAAAGGGAGAGAAGAAAGAGATTTGAAGCACTGAGAAATGGGAAGCTCGCAGATTTATGAAAGTCACTTGGTGCAAGTGATTTGAAATATCGCTGAGCGAAAACGTTTTAGCTAGAGTGAACGGAAATTTCAAAACGTAGACCTCAGTGAAGAAGGACCGAAAGGGCCATGTTATGTTACAACACACTTATTTTATTATTTTAAGTTTTGCATTATAGCTGTTTTACAAATTAAAAACAATATTGATCATGTTTTTCAAGTTCTATTTTTATTTACATTTGGTAAAATATTAAGAGGGTTTAGTGATTAATGGTGATAAAAAAAGATATTTTAGGTATAATTGTCAAAGGAAATAGTGTATAAGAACGAGCTGAATTTACATTTTGTTTTGGAAAAGGATTAATTTATGAAAGCTTACATTCACTAAAAATAACATTTTGAAAAAGATTAGAATATTCAAGTTTAAATTGATTGAAAATAACATTTTGGAGATGAAATTTTTTTCATTAAAGAAAAACGTGAATAGCCTTTTGTCTAAGAAAAAGAAAATGTGTACAATCAAAAGTTTTCAAAAAATTATAATTGGCTTTTGTTCAGAAAGAAAGGTATAAATAACAGAAAATTTTAAGGTGGTTATATATAGCCTATTTATCAAACCAAGTTATTATACACAGTTTGAGATAGAGAGGAACATTTTATCATGTATTTATAATGTTATCCATACAAAATGAACATTTTATCTTCAAAATAGATTATACAAAACCAAAATGCATGTTTCTGTTTTGTAGTTTTTAGGAATCAAACCTCAATTCAAACCAGAAACATGTTTCCATTCAGTATCGATATCGTGATCTTCAAAAACATTTAAACATGTTTTCTTGTGGACTCTTTTGTAAAAGAGAGAAAAACTAAAACATAAGATATATTTAAGAAAAATTGTATGTTTAACAGTTCCCAGCATATAAGTAGAACCTGCTAACATTCTCACGAAGGTAGCATTTAAAATCAGTAACTACACATATTCACAAAATAAACAACTGTAAGGAATGACATTAAGAAGAAAAAATTGTTTCCGAAAAAATTTATGTGGAGAAACATTTATAGCAATAGTAAGATTAACTCTTCTAACAATTTTCTTTTGGAAAACAAAGTAGTGATACACAGTACAAATGTCACCTGCATCGGTGCATGATGCTTTCAATAACCATTGTTCTGAAACATGTGGAACACATCATGGTCAAATGCATCTTAGAAACTAGTTACAACATGTCATGGTCCTCAGAGACAAGCTACAGGAACAGACCCACATAATAATGACATGAAATTAGAGATTTCACGTGTAGGAGTATAGTTTGCAGTTACATGTAGACCTCCATGCTTATAAATTTGGAGGATTGACATAGAGGACAGAAACTAAGCTTACTTTCACAATCTTTACAGAGGCAAAGATGCTTACAAGGTAACAAAACCATGGTCACTTCGTTCACTCTGCAAGCTTTGCATGTCATCATCTCTTTCATATCAGTGTTCTCCTTAGAAAGCAGATGAAAATCAAGGGTACGGCCATTGCAGCAAGAAGCTGTGTCATCAACCTCACTGTCACCACATCCTTCTTTACTATCTCTACTCTGGACATATGCTTGCTGAAGGTTGAACTTGAGAGCTGCAATCATGTTTTCGTTGTATCTTGCTCGCTGCTGCCAAGAACCAGCTTCCACCGTCAACTGCTCCATTCGGTCCTCGAGTTCCATGTTCCTCTTGTTGATGCTTTCAACCTCAGCTTCTTTCTCGCGAAGTTTCTGAAGTACTTTGTCCTCGATGAGTGAGACACTCTGAAGCTGTGTTGCTTGAACCTTTTCTAAGATTGATTGACGCAGTCTTTCACCCTATATTAGAAATGAGAAGATTCATCATGTTGCATGGCATATTCACATCAGAGAGTTTTTTGCCTTCATTTCTACAGATGTCAAAATAGGATAAAAACACAAGTTGTAATGTAGTACATAAGTATTTGAACTTGGAAGCAATGATTTAAAAGAAAAGCAGTTTTGTTGATACTGTCATAATAACAGAATGAAGCAATGACAAAGCTTGATAGGATTTATATTTTTCTTGCATTTGACAAACCTTCTAAAGAAACTAAACTGATCCAGTTATTCCATAACAGCAAGAGGCAGCAAAAAGGTTGATTACCCTCCTGAACAAGTAAAAAATTGAGCACCTTATATGCATACTACATCCTTCTACCTTACTAGTCATATATATTTTTATAAAATTTCATCATTGGATTTTGAACACTCGCTATTTTTTTAAACTAAAAGTTTTGAAGATATATGAAAGTGAATGTGCACTTGAGCGTCACCTTTTTCCTTCAAGTGTTGACATATGAAAACTTTAACAAGTCCTTAACATGAAAAGCATTACATGGAACAGATAACAGATCATTAATCATTGGCATTGCTTGCCTTAATAAGTTCAGACGAGAATTTGGGGGGAGGTCATAGATTATACTTAAGCTATATAGATGCCTAGAACGGATTCAGGTAGATTCTTCATTTTATCATGGTAATTCAGCACTGTCAAATGAGAATTCTCTAAGCTTCCATTTCCATAACTTATAACCCACTTCTAATAGGTATTTCCTTTAATCATGAAACTCGAGAGCACGTTTCATACAAATCACAATATCATTTAGAGAAGAAATACTAACGCAAGCCTAGTTCAAGCAAAAACTTAGCAGATCCTATTATCAACAGCAGAAGATACAAAAAGTTTACATCAAATGAGGCCAAAGGGGTTTAACATTAAATAGTTTACCTTGAACATGTAACCAATAAAATGGTAAACTAGGCATCAAAACCTGAGCATACCTGCACTTTGAGAAATCTATCTATCTCTACATCCTGCTGCTGCAACTCACGCTCAATGTCATCACCAATGAGCGACAACAAAGCTGAGTCTCCGGTGGATGTCAGGCGAGTATTGTCCAGTGACAAGCCTAACCCAGTTGAAACTGATCGTGGTTGGAGAAAATCAACAGAAGATATCTGAGAATTGTTCTCCAAAAAGTCCTGTTCTTTAAGTCTCTTCCTCTCTGGCTCCAAACCATAATTCCATTGCAATTGCAAATCAACTCCACCATCACTGCCATCAGCAGGAGGAACAGGACCCGGAGCAAACCCAACAACATGAACTAGATAACAACATAAGAAAAAAAAAGTCATGACACATGAAACCTACTACTTAACTTGCTATGTCAACCCCACAACTACACCATGAGAAATGTTTAGGAAAAACACACAAAAAAGACTTTAAAAAAATCTAAACTTTTCCAGCGGTTGAATCACCCCACAATACAAAAGAAACAACTTTGACTAAAAATGAACAAAAGAGGTGCCCCCAACAAGTCTAGCTAGGGTAATTTCCTAAAGGGTTAATATTTTTCAGAGCATTAAACATATGCAACTAAAAATACAAAGAAAAGAAAACTGAACAGAAAGAAAGGTAAAGGTAAAGATGAAGAATTTCATACAGGGAGGTATGTAGGGTGGATGCTGGGACTGATCTTGCAAATCAGTAGGGTTGTAAAACGCCACCTGCTGTGGCATCTGAGCATCGATTGCTTGCAGATTTCTGAAAGCAAAAGAAAACAATAAAGGGGAGAAATATAAAGAGGAAAAGCAGGTGAAATTGTAAATAGAAATTAAGAAAAAAGAAATGAAAAGGGTTGAAATGAAGGGAAATGGTTTCGATTTCATTAAAAATTGAGAGGAAATTTATAGTAAATACCTGAAGGGTTTGGTCTGTGGCTGTTGTTGCTGGGTTTGGTAGTGTCGTTGGAAGTGGTGCTGAGGGAAAGCCATGGGTGGGAATTGAAGAACACCACCGAGAAATGGAGATGGAAATGACGAGGTGGTCGATGCAGAAGTTTCTTTTAATTTCCACACTTGCCCCTGATCTTTTTTTTTTTATTCATTCATCTCATAAAATAAAATGTTTGGACTAACCCAAATGTGAGAATATGGCCCAAAAGTACAACTAGGAATTTCTTGTTCCACCTCAAATTTTCAACCTACACTTTCATAAATTTTAAAATTATAAATTTATATTTTGAACCATATTATTCAAAAGTATTCTGACCGTACAATATAAAACATTGAATATCAATATTTTTATATTTTATAACGTACAATATAAAATATAAATTTATGTTAGATATTAAAATTCATAATATAAATTTGTATTTTAAATTATAAATACCAGAATACAAAATAAAAAATTGATTTTAAATTATATAACTTAAAATGTATTTGTCAATGAGTAAAAATCTAAAGGAGATAATATTTGATTAGTGGAGCAGTGATTAAAAGAAGAGTTTGTTGACTATAGCGAATGAAGTATAGAAAATGAGGATAAATTAGTCATTTCATCACCTCTGGGGTGCATATTGAAGTCATGGGGGTACATGAAGAAATTCCCATACAACTAACATAATGGGTGACTTGTTCTTTTAGATCAAAATCTGGTGGCTGCTTGGACACATTTTGTTAAATAATTTAATTATATGTTCATTTAATAATTTTTAATAATAAGAGTTTAGTCATAAGTTAAAAATAATTTTCTATGATAAACTTTTTCTTAAAGCTTAGAGAACCTCTAAAGGTAAGGGGATAGTAGGGTTGCTTAACTTTTTTATTTATAATTTTATATCATTCTTAGTATAACACATCAATTGTTATACGGAACCTAAAAATAAAATAAATTAAATATATAAGTAGGTACAAACTTAATTTTATAAACCAATTTTATTGTATCGAATTAACCTACAAATCCACTTTAAGAAAAGCGTAAAGAGTTGCATCGAGTATTGTTAATTATAGAAAAAGAAGAATGTATAGTCAACATGTTTAAGGAAAGCTCAAATTTCCAAACATCTTAGAGACCACGTCTGAAGTTAGAGGTAGAAATGATGGAACATGATTAGTGATCATTCGTAGGTAGAAGGAATTTTGATGAACATGCATGTCTTAATCTTCATCTCATGCTCCAAGTCCTTTTCATTTTCGACACTCCACAAACTCCTTCTTAGCTAGGTAGACGGTTGGCTACTCATTGCATGTTTTTCTTCCATAACTATGCACTGCTAACGGTTCATGCTTTCCCCGTAAGTGCACATGCTTCTTCTCTTTCTCTTAATATTCTGTCTCTATTCCTTTAAGACAACTTTTTCCAATTTTGCAATCATTATCCACACTCTTCTAGACAATAGATTCCAACAAGCCCACCAACTTTAAGGACAAAACAAAATCATGTGTAGCTTGTTTGCTTCTGCATACACAATTCACGTTCCTAAGAGATTCACATCAAAAATAACGCAAAAAACAACTATATAGTGCTAAGGTGACGCATGTCCAAAGTACACATGGCAAATCCAAACATGCATTTGTGTTCTAATTTGATTAATGAAGCTTTGTGCAGTTGTTTCCACTTTAAATAGAACATTAACTGATATTACAAGGCATAGATTTAATAATGTTTTCTCTGCTCTAGCATATTGTAGATCGATATGTAGCCTATAGCATATATCCAATAATCCAAGAATGTAACAGATCCAAAAACATCACAAGTTGCAATGTTGCATAATGTTCATTTGCTTCATTTTGCAATTGATGAAGTTATAATATACTTGTTCATCTTTATGGTAGAGTCGATGAGGGCACAAAGATTCTGTCAAATGGTTACCAACAGCACCAAGATCAATCAACCCAATGGAGTGTTTGCAGTCAGAAGATTTAAATGTAGATTATAATTCCTGAACAAAGCTACCCTTTTACAAGGTGACTTGCCATCTCTAAAATAAATCCATTTATCCCTCGAACTGATCAAGACAAGTCTGAAGAAGGGTCCTTTCCGATCTTTGGTGCATCCATAAAGAGTTGGGGCATGTTGTCGTAGAGTGTTGTATCCTTCACATTGCACCAAGAGTTGTTAAGCTCAACATATATCAAAACAATAAAGTACTGAGCATGACGAGAAATTATTATATGATTCTGAATCATGACACGTCTATGATTCTTTCTGATTAATCTCCACATATATAACATATAGATAGAGTTTTGGAATTTGTACTATGAGCACATGATGATCTCAGAACACAATGATATCGAGGAGTTGAGGTATTAAGCATGAACCTTAATAGGAGGCTGAAAAGTGGATGGTGCATTCGAGGTGGCTAATCTTGTCACTGAGGGTACAACAAGGGACTGATCTGAGATGCTGCATTGCTTTGGGAAACTAAAAGCATGCCGAACCAAGCTTTCTTCATTTGAAGATGATGCAATTGCACTAGTAGAATTCTGAAGTCCATCATTCTCATCAAGGTTCAACCCAGTCTGAGGCATCATCACAGGTCTTAGTTCTCCTGGCAAAGACATTGGATGCAAGCTCAAACCATTTCTCATCATTAACATCTGCAGAATCAATCACAGGCACTAAAGTAACCATTAGTCAATGAATGAGTAATAGACTCAAATAACCTAAATCTGGCAACACCAACTTCCAAGCCTTCTCTTTTCTTTTTTCCCCCATCAATTAACTAAAGTGAGTCAATTAGTATTCAGCCACTTGGCCATTTTACATGTTCAAGATGTTGTACCTACTCTAAAACGTGTTAGAGGTGTGATATAAAAACAGGTATGTGTCTTAGCCTAAAAGTTTAAACTTTTTAGGATAGATGGTTTATAAACCAAAGCCTCTGGGGCCTAGTGGTCTAGAGTGTGATCATTGTTGTTCTTTTCTTATAATAGAAAGTTAAATTTCAGAAGGAGGTGGTAAACCTATGCATTGTTCGTGCTTCAATTGCAAGGGCTCTTGAGAAGGAAGTAATATAAAAACCATGTGTGTCTTCACCTAACCACCTAGGCTATGTCTGAATTGAAGTTAAGAAAATATTTTTATGAATTGTAATATATAGTAACAAATTCTAATGTACCATATGAAGAAGGACAAAGTAATTGCTTTGAAAGTAACAGTGCTTTTGGTTTTTCCAACTTTAATCAAAACAAACACTCTCAAGTTTTTTGAAAAAATTCAGTTTGTGAACAAAGGTACCTAAAAGAGTTGAAACAACTTTAAGAGGACATTTAGTCCTTTGTTCATCGACGGCACATGCTGTGGTTAAGGTCAATGTGTACAACAAGAATATTCAGGAGTTCACCGACCCTCTCAACTCTCAAGTTAGTACTGATGTAAAGTTTATCTTTTGGTGACTAACAAAAGAAACTCTCTATGTCAAATCATGCTTGAGCATGCGAACAAACAGTTATAATATCTGCTGGTTATTGATTCTGTGATTCAACTTAGCAGAATGATTGATTACACTGCCCAAAACAGGTTATGAAGTTCTCACTGTTCATCTCAAGTGAAAATGTAAAAGGAAAATTTGTCCTTTCATTGATCACAAAAATACAAGAAAAGAGTACTTGTAAGCAACACAATCTTAATAAGTTACTGTATGGTTCAGGACCACTATGTGTAAATGGTCCCATCCCAGCCAATCTCTGTGTGACTTAACCGGGGATCATACAATAACTTTTACTCCCTAACATACTCTTTAATTATTGGTGAAAATTCCATAGAAACTAGAAAATTATGAGTGAGCTAAGTAACAAAAGAATTTCACAAGAAGTATTCATGAAAAATATCATAAGCCCAGTGAAGGAAAACTCACTTGCACTTGAAGTTGAAGCTGCTTTAAATATTCTATGGCCTCATCTAGCATTGAAGCTTTGTCTGTCTGTTGACAACAAACACCAAGGACTCATCCAGAAGAAAATAATCCGTAAAAGCGGAGAGAAAAACCTTTGTAATATAAATTAGCTTAAAGAAAAGGAAAAGGATTAGATGAATATATGTAGAGATTAGAGAGACAGTACCTTGTTAGAATTTGGAATTAAATTCTGCAAGGCTTTCATTTTCTCGTTAATCCTACTCCTTCTTCTCTGCACACATCAAAATCATCAATAAAAACAAAGAAAATAGAAAAGTTTCTCATAAAGTTGAAGAATAAAAGAACCTTTTCAGACAAATTATGGAACTCTGCAGCTCTACTCCTCTTTGACGAAGAACGTGGTGGTGGGACAGGTTTCCTTGCCTCCACACTCTTCTATCAAAAACAAAAAGAAAGTTCCACTCAATAACAGAAAAAGACATCAAAAATGCAATTTTTAATTTTCGAAAGATCTACCCAACTGTGTTCCAAGTTTCTTCAAAGCTATGAGGGTAAAAAGGCATTAACTATCAGCAAAATTTTACAAAAACAAAAAACTTTGAAAGGCTTTTTTCTGTTTTCACAATCACAATTATGACCACATCAGTCATATTCATGTAAAATTTTTCATGATACCAATCATCCCACTGAAAACGCAACTGGGGGTGATCAGAATATAAAACCTCGACCAATATAGCATTAGAGAATTCAGATGTTGAGCAAGTTTGAATTTTGATATTTAAATTGAAGAGTTGGGTCCAAAGGGTGTGCGCAACGGATGACAGTTTTTTGTGGGGGGAGCCAAAAATAAACATTGGAGGGGAGGTACCTCAGCAGAAGTGAAATCAGGGTTGTGATTATGGTTGTGTTGTTTGAAGGTGTTGGCATCAGTTGCAGGGATGTAGTGATGGGGGTGAGAGAAATGAAAAGTTGAGGGAGGGGAAGGAACATGGATGTTGTTGTTGTTGTTGTTGAGGTTGTTTGGGGTGAAATCAGAAGCAGAATGATTAGGGTCCATTCCTAGTGTGGGAGGGTTGTGGAGGAGTTGGTTGAAGAAGGTTGAGAAATCTTCTGAATTAGGAGGGAAGGTTCTGCCATGAGAGGGTTGTGGTTGGTGCATGTCACCACCAGCCATTGAACTTGAAAGTTGAGAGATCAAAGAAATGAAAGAGGAGAGAGAAGGGAGAGAGAGAGAGAGAGAGAATGAGAATGTTGATGATGTTGTGTTCTGTTATGCCATGTTATGCTCTGCCCAGCAGGTTGGAAATAGTAGCAGATAGGACAAGAGGATTTGTTTAAGCGGGATTAACGTTTTAAACTGGTTTTATTAATACTGTTTGTTTGTACGAGGTCATTTATTAATAACTTTCCCTATTCAGTTATCACGACAAAAATATAAACAATTAAACTAATCAAGAAATCACTTGAGAAAAGATAGATAAATAGATTAAGTAATTAGTTATTTAATAGAGTGAGAATAAAAAAATGTAATTTAATTGATAAGAAAATAGATAAATAAATAAAATCATATGAAAAAAAAAACAATAACATCTATTTCTCTCAAAGTTTAATCATAATTTGTAATTAAGAGGGCTAAACATGTATGTAGTGTCTGATTAGTCAATCAAAAGGAATTTTAACTGAATTTTAAAATATTGAATGATTTTCGAAGCATAATAATTACTTATCTTTATTATTATTGTTTAGTATTTAATAATAATTGATGTTAAAACAAGCTAAACGTATTCTCCTTTTTATCTTGTTTGGACATTAAAATTCTATATTATTATTGTTTAGTATTTAATAATAATTGATGTTAAAACAAGCTAAACGTATTCTCCTTTTTATCTTGTTTGGACATTAAAATTCTATATTATTCACTATTTTTTTTACTTTATCTTAATTTATACTGAATTCTTTACTATAACTACAAAATTACTGACTCTTATATAATTTTATTTTAATTCATTTATTAGTTGATAAATAAATATATTTACACTAATAATGTGTGAAAAGTAGAATTTGTTTCCTTTTGGTTTTAAAACTAAATAAAAACACGTATTTTGGTTGTGATTTCTAATAACAAAAAATGAGATATTTAAATTATTTTGAAAAAATAAATAATAAACACATATAAATGATTGAGGACTAATTTATTTTGGTAGTCTGCTAAATATTTTTAACTAATTATTTATTGCAGTGTCTGAAAGAGTTTATTTTTTATTGTTATTTTATGTTTCCGTGTTGAATTTTATCAGCTGTTTAAATAGTTTGACCTGTGTGTTTTCAATCCTGGCCTTAACCTCTGAGACAGTTCAAAAATTGATGAGAATAAAGAAAGAGAATACAGTCATCATATCAAAAAATATTTAATGATTTTCGGAATGATTCATATTATAATTTTCCTTTGTAATAATTACACTGGTTATCTATACTTAAAAAACAACTACCACTCAATAATAATAATAATAATAATAATAATATTAGTAGTAGTAGTAGTAAAATATAACTGTCATGATTATGTAATTTTATAACTCTTTATTAATAAAGTTATATGTATTACTGTTTCTTATCTTTTGTAATTTTATTTATTATATACGCTATATTGAAGTTAAATTGTAATAAAACATTTGAATTGTATAGTAACTTTTTTTTGTTTACGAAGGATTTATTTCTAACAAATATGTTAGTGAGTTTCTTGTTTGTTTCATCTCTTTTCGCCTTATGTTTTTTAACTTTTCTCGTCTGTTTTCTGTTTTTTTAAATCGATATATTTATTGAAAATTTTGTGTTATTACTTAAAAATATTATTGAAAATAAAACTATCAGTATATATCAAATGGAAGTATTATTATTATTATATATTTTTTGTTATTATTATTATTATTATTAAAATTTATAATAATTGGTAGTAATTTATACAATAATTTTATTTTATTGCCTCTTATTACATATCAAAATAGTGAAGAAATAAAAACAGTGCCGTATAAATTACACTAGACATTTATCACATTTTATATCTTTTTATTTTTATCTAATCATTTTTAATCAATTTTAAAGAACAAAAAAATATATAATTTGAGCGTCTCTATTTTATTGAATTTGTAATCTTCATTTCCCATATATTTATCACATTTTTTTAGTTTTATTCATCTTTTGTCTATTATGCATAATTTTATTTATTTCTATATATCTACCATAAATTCGAATATGACTCAAATAAACATTTTTCTTAAATTTAAAACAAGTATAATTTAATCTCCCAAATTTACTCACTGTGTAAGTTTGACGGTTTATGTTTTACAATGTGTAATTTTTTATTCAAATGTTAATTTTATTTATATTTCAATCAATTGAAATTATGTTAATGGGTCTTAAATAAATACGTCATATTTACATTGAATTTAAAAAGTAAGAAATAAAATAAAAAAATATATAATTTTAAAATTAAAAGAGGAAAATGAGGAATAGAGAGAAAAAAAAAAAGAGAAAAGTCAAAAGACGTCATAGTAATCTTCACCGCTTATCCAACCAATTAATTAGAGATAGAAAATGTGGAATTCCCGAGGCTACTTTTTTGGTAACGTCTTCTCTCAATTTTCCAAATTCAACAACTCTACAACTAGACCTCACAAAATGTGTTTGCTACCAAGGACACAAAAAACTTGTACAAGGGTAAACATCAAATAAATTTAACTGCCTTACTTCTACTTTAATTCATTATTTAAATGACTTCTAATTGATTTTATAAAAAGATGTTATTATATATAATTATTTTTTAAATTTTTTAAAGTGGATCAAAATAATTTGTTAATATGGCATGAGATTTGAAAGAGTTTAAAAATTAAAAATTTTCTACAAATTGTAATAGATGGTATAATAGGAGGGTATATCATAAAAGTTGTGGCGGATTGTCATTTGTTAAGGAATGTCATAAAATATAAAATTTGTGATAAATATTAAATAGATATTTAATATATATATATATATATATATATATATGTTTAAAAATTTTATTTGAATTTAATTTTTATGTTAATTATTTAATTTGGTTTTTTTATTTTTTTATTTTTTAGTTAAATATGTTTAGTTTCTTAACTTTAAGTGAAAATTATAATTAGTCAATTTTAAAAACTTTAATTTAATATAGTTTTTCAACTCTTAAAATGTGTGAAATTATGTGAAATTAGTTATTTCAACCAAAATCACAGTATTCTTCATTTTGCACAAATATAAACATCTTGAGTGTTGAGAGAAGCGGTTAAGAATGTTGAAAAACTTTTCTTCTTTTTTTTGTGTATAGGAGTTTCATCCTCATTTTCATACAAAAACTCAAAGGATATTAAATTTTTATCTCATGCTCGCTCTCATCGAGTAATGATATATACTCATACCCGTTTTTTACTATTTTAATATCAATTAATTACTTTTACAAAAAATATTATGACAAATGAAACATGATATTATCAAATATTCAATATCAAAAGGAGAATACTCTCATTTATTTACTATCAAATATTTAAAAATAAATGATAATTATATACATTTCAAATTAGAGTTTCAAATAATATTTTATGAGAATCAAAATATTTATTAAATTTGAAAACGTCAATGAAACCTAATTGATAAAATTTAAAAATATTTTTTTAAAAATATAAAAGAAAAACAAATAATCAAATTAAAAAAATATTTTAAATATCTCTTTTATTTCAAATTTTTAAACTAATGAAATCTCTTTTTTATACACTACTAAAAATTATAATACACCACTTAATCAAAATCACACAAAGAACAAAGATTAAATTAATAATAATTAAAATTTAATATAGATATTTCATCATTGAAATTTCAATATATGTTGGATAATGATAAAAAATATTCATGTCAATTACATTAAATTATTATATTGTAGTAACAAAAATTATTTATAAAATTATAATAATAAATGATATTGAGTTAGAAAATAAAATCAGTTATATAAAAATATAAAAAAAGTATTATACATGATAAAAATAAATAACAACTAAAAATATTATCACCTCCGTCAAACCGTTAAAAGATAATGGAAATTATTTTAACAAAAAAAATATTCAATGAAATAAAGATTAATAATAAGAGAATAAACAAGATAAGTTTTTATATTACTTGGTAAATGATAGATTTATGTTATTTAAAACTTAAAATGGGAGTTAAGCATTCTCGTGTGAAAATAAAAATACACAATAAATAAATTTTTTAGAAATTTTAGAAAAAGAATAGAAATATTCAAGTGTGAGACATAACAAAACAAAAATGTAAATGAATATTTTTAACAAGACAAACAATTGAAGAAATAAAAATCCAAACTTGTAGTGTGTGTATATATATATATATATATATATATATATATATATATATATATATATATATATATATATATATATATATATATATATATATATATATATATATATATAAAATGTTACTTAACAAATTGTTAGCACTTTAATAATTTAAACGAAGATGAGAATGAGTACTCGATGAGTATTATGACGACTATAGAGACAAAATATCATGATTATGTACATACTCATTCACCTCTCCATACCCAATTAAAAATATTGGATATTATACTCAATTAATGTAGGAATCGTCTATCAAATTAGAAACCGATTCGAAAAATACCGAAAAGAATATATTTATTTGTCATACCTGAGTGAGCTCAAATATTTAAATAATTCAATATTAAAATTTAGAATTTTCAAGTGATTTAGAAAATGAGATGTGTGAAATTCTTCACACAAGAAACATGGAACATGAGTTGAGATAAAATTCAGAAAGAATTACGTTAAACTTTGGAATATTCAAAATTAACTTAAATTTTACCATCAAAATGATTTTTATAAAAAGTTACTGAATTCTAATAGTGCCTGTACAATTCTTCTCACAAAATTGCTTGAATTGCTGTTTGTTTTTAATAATTATGAATGAAATTAAGAAAAAAGAAGGTTAAGTTATTGAAAAGGTCCTCTACTTTAATATTTGGTTCATCTGGTCGTTATATTTTACTTATATTTATAACTAATATTATAAACGTATTGTGATAATATATATTATCAATTTAATTAATTCAACAATATGTTTACGATATATCAAAATATTCCTTTGTTATAATTAATTTTAAATATGCATATATATATATATATATATATATATATATATATATATATATATATATATATATATTCCTAACTTAATCTATTTTAATTTCTACTAAGTTAAACAAAAAATCAGGATGTATTAAAAGTCCCACATATAAAAACATTCAAGGAAATCGAAATTGCAATTTGATGAGAATTTTACCATAAAAATTATTTTTGATAAAAAATTCCTGAATTCAAATGGTGCGTGTACAATTCTTCTCACAAAATTGTTAAAAAAGTTATGGATCGAAGCTTGAACTGCTTTATTTTAAACAATTATGAATCAAAATTAGAAAGAAAAAAAAAGTCTACTTTAATGTTTCGTTCATCCTGGTTGTTATATTTTAAGAAGTTCAATTTAATTATAATCTCATCTATAAAATTCTCTAAATATAGTTCCGTTTTTTTTTAAGTTTATTTGAATTTTAAAAAAAAAAATCACCTAAAAAATCTATTGTCCTTAAAATTTTAAAAATAATTTAAAAGTACCCTTCTATGAATTTAAAATCAACTCTGTTAATAATTTAAATACATCAACGATTTAGAAGTGTGAGTAGTAATTTGTAAACCTAAAAAACAACCTTCATATCTAAGTCCTTTTGTGAAGAACCAAGTTTCATGCTGTGATAGAAAATATAGTAAAATCTTGTATAGTTAAATCATTAAATTAAAATTATGCACTATGTGCATTTAGGTTTATATGTAAATAATATTTACTAGTACGAGAGATATTAAAAAAACGAATAATTGTATCATTGGTTGAGATTTCTCGCTAGTAAAATTATGATCAATAAATAAGTCTTCATAGGACTCTGATAAATCAATAAATATAATAAAAAATTTAAAGCATCATACTTCTCATTCTCACATAATCATGATAATGTAAATTTAAAATATATAATATATATAAAAAATATAAATGTACGGTTTAATAATTATATTCACACATACTACTCAAATAAATAGTAAAAAATAATATTTCATTCACTTATACACAAGTTCAATTTAGATTGGATTGGTACTCAACCAACTCCAAAATCAAGTCTATTCCAACAAAATATTTGTAATTTCTAATAAATCGATGTTTTTAGTTCCACAATTATAAAATAGATAATAAGATAAAACTATTTTTTTACAACCTATAATCTATTTTCATAAACCATTCTAACAAGATGAAAACATCTCATAAAGATAGAGTATTTTCCCAAAAACTCTTTCACTCGCATAACATAAAATGCAGATAAACTCTTCCAACCACAGATAAAATTTGATACTATTTCACATTGAATCATTTACCTTGAATCCATAGATCAATCACATGATAAACTGAAACAAAAGCAAAAGAATGAGCAATGTGTAAAAAATTTCATAAATGTATAGAAACAAGCCTTGTAAACTACAGTTAAGAAATGTTCCTTTATCCACACCAATCATCTCATGTGTCACTTTAACCGGAGATCATTGGCTTCTTCTACAAATAAACAAAAAATGATAATAAGAAATTTGGCTAAGGCTTAAGAAGATGGGTCATTTAGAAAGTAGCATAGCACCAGAAACTTCAGCTACAATTCAGCAGAAAATTCTGATTAATTGTGCCACTTTCCTTGACCTCAATGTTCATCTTCTAAGCTAAAATGTTTTGATACAGGTCTCATGTTTTCCAAGCCCTTCATACAAGTCTCATGTTGCCAACCCTGTTGTCTTACAAATGGGACACAAATTCTTATGCATTAGCCACTGCTTAATACATTCCGTATGGTAATCATGCCCACAATCCAGTGATCCTAAATCATCTCCATCTTTGTACTCCTCCTGCACATAACATAACACAACTTTTATTATGCATAGAACAAAAGTATCATAATTTATTAGGTTAAATATGTTTCTGACCCTTAAACTTCACGCAAAATTAAAATTCATCCATGTCTCAAATTTTGATACAATTTGATCTCCAAACATAAAAATAAATGAATATAGTCTTTTTAACCTAACAACGTTAACTTTTTCTTTTTTACGTGTTAAATGATGTTTTAGCTCACATTTGAGCTGAAATATGTCAAATGATATAAACAGCTCAAATGTTAGCCTAGAACACCGTTGAACATGTCAAAAACAGTTGAAGTCATTGGTTTAAAAAGACTATATTCATTTATTAATTTTAAAAGTTTGAAACCAAAATGTATCAAAGTTTGTGACAATGATAAATTCCAATTTTACATATAGGGACTAAAAATATAACTTAACCCTAATTTATAATATGAACATGCAAAGTTTACCTGACAAACACAACAGGGTTCTGCCTCATGCTGAGAACCTGGTTCAGCTGAATACTTCTTATTTTTCATGTGCTTCAATATTGTCTCCTCACTCAAGCCAGTGCTCACATTTCCAATGCGTTCTTCCAAAGCAAGTAGCTCCTGTTACATTCATAGATGTTACACAATAAGAAACTCTCATCAGCAAAGGGACTAAAAGGACACACAGGAGTACTTTGAAACAAGTGTTTATTACCTCATAAGACATGTTATCAACATCAAGTCGCATATCTCTGTGTCGATCATGCATATCAGCAATTCCAGCGAACACTGAATGGTCGAGGATCATAACATCCTGTCATGAAACCAAACCAAAACCTCTTACAACACTAGCTTAGTATCAGTTCAAAGAGCTCAAACACAACTTGTGGATGTTGGTTGCAGATGTGATTTCCACAAATCAAAACAAAATCCATTGAAATATATAAATTTCGAATACATCCTAAGCAGTTTCCATTTCCAGACTCCCCAACTCTTCGACAAAGAAACACAACACTAGATCTTTTATGTTTTGCAAGACACCTAACTCCACAACCAGATTTCATGGCCTCAACATCAGTTCAACATCCTAATATTTCTTGAATTCCAAGCAACATTCTAAAACAACATTAGCACACTGAGACCAATACAGATTACATAACAGAATTTCATATAGGAAAACTCAAGCTTATTTTGTATACAAGAACAAAGTATAAAATTTCTTTAGCTATAACCTTTCTTACAAACCCTCAAGCACTTGACGCCAGGATTCCATTCTGTTTGCATTCTGATAATATTCTTACATACAATAGTTTTTTCCCATTGTTATAAAAGTGTATTTGGTAATGTTTCATAGGATATGAACAGAAATATCCTTGGCAACTTAAGAATTACATGGTTATAGCTAAACAAAAAAAGAGGACAAGTAAACATATACAGAAATTGAACCAGTTAGAAGCAACTTTGCAACTTTTAACAGAAGTTAAAAAGGGAGCCAACAAAGCTTTACTCAATATCAGTGCATTTTCAACATATATCATTAATTTGAAACAAAACTAACCTCAAATCGTAGGTTTCCACCCCTACGCATGAGGCCCAATACATTGCGGAGCTGCACAAAAGCAAATGTAAGTCCAAGAGAACAATTATTCGTAAAAGAAAGTAAAATTACTGCAACTCAAAAGGGTAGCAATAACAGAGCTTGGAAATTGTCATCGTTTAGCCAAAGTGATTATTGAGAAACGTTAGGAGTAAAATCTGACATACTTTCTCTTAGACTTCATATTCTGCTTAATAGAAATGATTATAAATTGTTAAATTCAAAACCCTGCTCCATCCAGCATGGAGTTTTCTTCAAATATTCATTTAAATAAAAAAAAGAAGTAATTTTTTCAAATCAAAGAAAAAGAAGCTGATATCTGAGATGTCTCCATACATATATCAAAGACGCATAATAAAGAAAGAATCTTTTCCAGCAGTTAAAACTGCATGCATAATGATATGCAAGAGAAGAGCCGAATACATTGTTCATACCTCAGATACAAGTCTACTACTTCCTTCACCACCAGCAGCCAAAGAACGTAATGAATACTGAATTCCAAATTCACCATCACCTTGCCTCTCAAATGGGTTTACCCCAGATGAAGTAGAAGGACCACGGAAGGAAGCATAATTGTTGCTCGAACTTCCAGCAGCTTCCAAACCAGGAGAAAACAAGGACCGACGAACATACTCAGATAACCTGCGAGGATACTGCTGAGGATTAGGCCGAGAAACCCACGCCGCTGCCGCCGGAGCAGACGGAGGGTTGACAGCTGAATTTGAGGCTGCCCTCGATGAAGAACCAACATTTCCTGGAATACTTAAATTTGCACTATTTGAAGCTCTAGCTGGATTCCTAACCACATTTCTTAAATTGGTTGCAGGCACAAACATAGGGTATTCTACAATGTTTCTCGGCATACTTCTTGAACTCGGTTCCTCGTTTGGCAAATTATTTCTATCCGCACATATAACTGTGTTTGGTGGATGATTGTTTGTTGAGCTGGAACCTCCATTCCACCTGAATGGCTGCACATTCCTTGGTAAAGCTGGAACATGAATCACAAGAGGCTGCTGGCTTTGAGCAACCATGGTATCAACAACAGGTGGTGCTGACCTCAAGTCCAGAGAATTATCGACAGAATGAAACCGTTGCAACATCGGAGAGGATGAAGAAACACCAGAATTCCTAAGAACACCCCCACTTGGGATTGCAGGGGGTGGAACCGAAATTTGTTGACTTGAAGGATTTATCCTCACACGAAAATTTCTGTGGAAGCTTTCTGAGCCTCCTGCAACATTTGACCAAGTAATGCTCTCAGAGGCTCCATCCCCAGTACTCAAACCAAGTCTCGCATTCACCTGTTCTGTTGAGGCAGATCTGTTGAAACTGTTTCCACCATAATCCTGAGTAGGAAGAGTGTTCCAAGTACTACCATCTGTATGCTGACTATAGCTAGAACTTCCACCACCTGAAGATTGCCCAACACTTCGTTCAACAGCCTTTCTTTTACATGATACACGGCGTGTGTCTAGAGAACAACCAGGCCTAGCATCAGTAGTATCCTCAACCAAAAAACCATTAGTGCCAGAAGGAAGCAGAAAAGGACCAGAACCAAGTGAAGGTTGAATATGCTCATTCACCGGTCCACTAGACTTGTTCAAGTTAGGAGGATGTTCCACACGATAGCCATTATCAGTGCCACTATCTGCTAAGCTTGCATTCAGGTTGAGATTCTGAGGCACCAAGTGAGAATTGGAGCTGCGCATATACATTGAACTTGTATTGACATTGTCCAACGAAAAAGTACTGTTTGGTTCAAAGCGCCTTTCTTCAAGTCTTGGAGCAGCTATAGCACCAGAACTTATTGAAGATGATAATCCTAGCTCCCCTTTCTGCTCATTGTTCGTAACCTCGTTCTGAGTATTACTGGAACTTGGCTCACCTAAGCTCCATCCACTTAGGTTCTGCCATTCATGGTTTATAGGATTTGGGTAAGACGGGTTCAAATCACTTGGGGGAAGTGCAAAATGGTTTTCTGCAGGATTTCGCATATTGTTCCAGAAAATATGTTGATCAACTGCAGCAGTAGTTGATGTATCAAATTCTATGGTTTCTTGCAAGGAACCAATTGTACCTCTCTGCCCTTGCATTGAAGATATATCAAGTTTCCAAACACAAAAAAGGTTAACTGTATGAGAGGAATCCTCAATGAAAAAGCACGTCACACACTCAGCTTAGCAAATCTGTCCAACAAGAAAGAAGGTGAACATTAGGCACTGAAAATGGACATATCCAATTAGCTTCAAGTAAAATGCTGTAAAAATCACATCAAATGGTGATCATTGTTGGCAACTCAGGTTCAGATAATTAGTTCTAAATGCATAATGTCACTAGAACTCTAAAACCAACAGTTATTCTAAGCTTGAAAGCTCCCATTTCCTCTATAATGCACCACGGTCACAATTGCATGTCCACTAGTAAACTTAAAATTGTGGTGGCAGCAGCTTGAGCTCTGTGTTCATTCCCTTCATACACTAGCACTGAAATCCATTGGGTGGATAGCATACCAGATTCATATCAATCTACAGATACATTAGGTAGCATCTGTTGAAAGCTGAAGGGCTGAAACCATAATGGTGGAAGGTTGAAGTCACCATTAAGCAGAGAACCTACCCACCTAAGAGGCAATCATCTATATTTGTTTAAGAAGATTGTCATACATCAACAGCAATAGTTGACAACAGATTAGCTCATTTGTTGTGCACACAGATTTTACATCATGGCACAAACCAATGAAATGAAAACACCCTTTTATCATGTACACCAATGAATCAATGTAAAACTAAACTTCCAAAACACTAAGCCAGGGGTGGAGAACAAGGAGAGTATTTTTCGAAAACCACAGGCACCAACCATCACAACTCAAACACCTCCTTCATCAGCTAAGGAACCCTACAGTACAAAACCCAATAATGCAGCATTACCAATTGATTAACACCTTAGAAAATTATCCACCCAGCAGAGAAAGAAGACCATAACCCTCAAGAATAACAATAAAGTCAACTCCTTTTTTACAGAACATGATGAACAAGACAGAAAAGAAAAACAAAAAAAAATGAAAATTTTCGGAGATCAGCAAAACTTTTGCAACGTTTCAAACCAGGCTGGATTAAACATTTCAACACCCAGCAAAAAACCAATACAGTTTGTTAGAGGGGAGGAAAAGCAGTAAAATGTTAGGTGACCATTTACCCAGCCCAAAAACATTGGGGAAAAGCTGAATACTACAATCAAACCCCAAAAACATTTTAAAAAAACCCAGAAAAATTCAAACTTGATAGGTTTTGAATCCTGGAAAACCACAGAGTGATCAGACCAAAGGAGATTGAAGAAAAGGGTGCAGGAAACTTACAGAAGAAAATGAAACAACGCCGATCTAAGGGGAAAAAAATCACAGGATGACTAATTGAGAGAATAAGCAAAGAAAGCACCCCACCCCATGTTTTGTTGTGGATGCTTTTTTTTTCTTTTTTTATTGGATTTGTTTATTCTTTCCCGTTTCCACACTTGAGGTGAAAAAATAAAAAAACAAAGAGGGATAAGAACAAGAACTGGAAATGGAAAGGGGAAGAAGAAAGAAGAAGAGAAGAAACGGTGTTGTTGCTCTTGGTAGAGGATGAAGAAATGATATCAAAAAACTATGAGATAGGAAAAATGAAAATTTGTGAGGAGAGATTAAAGAGGAGCAGTAATCTTCAATTTAGGAAATAAAATAAAATAAAATAAAAGTTGCCCAATAGATGAGAGAGTGTATGCAAAAGTCATAGCCTTGGTGGTGGTGGAGACAGACACACAGCAGCTTCCATTCCAAAATCAATTTCACCATTTTACTATTATTCATCACTATTCACACACACACATAAAAAAAAAAAGCATTTTTTTTAGTATAAATAAATAAAACAGAAAATCTTAAATGAAATATTACCAGCACTTATTATATTATTTGATAGTCATGATTATAGATAATCTCAATAGCTACTGTTATAAAAGATCTCATCAAATAATACCTCTCCCCTTCTTCTTTATTGTTAACTAGTTTATTAAGATTAAAGAAAGTAGTAATTAATTTAGTTTATGATAATAAATTCATTCCAAATTTACATTTTTTTTTTCAAACCATCATCTTCTTCTGCAATGTCTGTTCAATGCATCCCCACACAGATTAAATAAAAAAGTCTTTACGGAAAACAAAAAAAATATCTTTTTTTTATTTACTAAGTAAATAATTAATTAAAGTTTATTACTTTCTTTTTCACTGGGTAATTGGTAATGTGACCACAGGCTGAAAGGGTGTGTCTGTTTGGCAGCTTACCAAATGGGTCCTTCTTTCTTCTGATTTTTCTTCATGAAATTAACAAATGCATCATCTTTTCCTCTGCCTTCTGTCTCCAAACCCAACAAAATAACATAATGCTAATAAATGAATAAATGGTGTTGTTGTTAATAAAAATTCAAACTTTAATTAATTTCATTATTATTGCACTGTTATTTTTAATTCAACTGTTTCAAAAAATATTTTTTTTTACAAATTCATAAAAGGGGCACAAAATAATAATAATAATAATCTTGGTTGTTGTTGTATTACATCTCCTTCACGCCAAGCACCCACTTCTCCATGACCATTTCTCTCTTACCATGTCTTTCACATTTATACTCTCTCACATGCTCTTTCTTTTTCCTTTTCTATTTATATGATTATTTTATTTTTTGGTTTATTAAATAAAAAATTGTGCACGTGGCTTTGGTAATAATAATATCTTGGGTCCACAAGGGGAGGACTTGCATTTTTTGCATTCTTTTCTGTATTTGTTGTGCCCAAAATCTTGGTGTTTGCTTGGATGAATTTTGACTAACTATTTATGGACTTATTTTTTTGTTGGTGTTGTTTTGTCTTTCTCCCCACACATGATAATGATATATGTTCATACCCCTCTTTTTGGTTGGGTGAAGAAATTGGGAGGGATGAATAGTAAATAAAAATGACCAAATGTGAAACATCCTAGGAGGCTCACTAAATTTTGTGTCGGTACAATTTTAGCTCAAACTTAGCCAAAGTGTTCATATGTTCTTCCCTAATGTGGTTCCATGGATTTTGATGATGTTTCAAGAACCAACAAATAAGGATGTTGTTAATTTATAGGAATATTTTTGAAAATATATATGAATTTTGGATTAAACAAATGGATTTCATAACTGATGACAAACATTAATATTTCACTTATGTTCACTGGTAATATTAATAATTTTACTGGGATTAATAATGGTAAAATTAAATTTTTGGAATCATGAATAAATTAATAATGGCGCGGTTAATTTTATAAAATTATAAATGAATTAGTAATGGCAAGGTTACTTCAATAAAATCATAAATGAAGTAATTATGATAATATTAAATTTGTAACATTATCACTCTTGTCATCAGTTAACTAATTTATATTGATACGTTTAAACAATTAATGTAACATTTATTATCCATTGATGAACTAATTGTGGCTTTATAATTCAAATATTTGAATTTTTATTTACTGTTGATAATTGCCTTTTGGTCCTCGTAATATTTTTTTTTCATGATTTAAAATTTGAAAATTATAACTGAGTTCTCATTGAATTTTAATTTAGTTTCGACAAAACATTCTTTTATTTGTATCCTAATGTTTGTTTGTGATACACATAATAATATATTTTGTTCATAGTTTTTTTTTAAGATATCACATATTAATATATGAGAATACTAGTAAATATTATTTAAGAGTAATAATGCATATGATAACATTATATCAAATATCATATTAACACTAAAGATTGAATGTGTGATTGTGGTACATAATACATAATTGCTCCTTTTCTGGGACATTTTATTTTATTCTTTTCTCAACTTCATCATCTTTCTCACTTTTTTTTTTCTCTTCTCATATGTGATTTTCAGATTACTATATAGTTTATCCTGTTACTAATTTCAGTTTGTGTTATTATATGCATGGTACCTACCTCAATTTTGTTCCACTAGAAAAAAAAATTGGAAATTAGTTGTTGTAGATTTCATTATACTTATCTTAATTTCTTATGTAAACATTTTTTTTCATCTTTTATATATATATATATATATATATATATATATATATATATATATATATATATATATATATATATATTCGTGTGTGTTTACATGTTTATATTTTGTAAAATGTTTATTAAATATTTTAATAAAAATAAAACTTATGAAAGGATATAATAAATTGTTGAGTTGTTTGAGAGTAAAGTGATAAAATTGAAAATGAAGTATTTATATTTTATTATTTAAGTATAAAGTCTATAAATAGAAAACATAATTATTCAAATTTCATTTAAAAAAATTGTCATTTTTTCAAAAATGATAATTTTTATTTGTGTGATATTATATGCATGGTGAATTAAGTTGTCAAAATTTACGTATAACCTGTGAACATTGTGTCTGACGCTTATAGATTAGACATAAATCTGTTAAAAGAAAATCTTAAAACGTTCCTTTTTCCTTCACTTTCATCACTCTGTCACGAACAAAAGTTTTATTTGTGTGATAAACATTGTTACGTGCCTACAAGTTGCATTTTTTGTTCATTGAGTTTGATTTTTCTCATCTTCTCCCTTGTATGTGACTGTTTTAGCCCAACTCATCTGATCATGATTTTGTAAAATTCACTAAAAATATATATAAAATCATTTTTGACTCAATTTTTGTTGTGTGATTACTTCTATCAGGTTGCATTCAAATGTTGGGGGTATGGAATTTTAAAATTTTCATCATTAATGTTATGTTTTTTATTTTCTTAGTATTTTTATCCACTTTCCTATAGTTTATATCTTTATTTGACACACATACTACTTACAAAATTTACAAAGGTATATTTTTATATTATATAAAGATTTTCCATGCTTATATATATATATATATATATATATATATATATATATATATATATATATATATATATATTTTATATATA